>Ga0081526_100015_pt1 | contig 155469 bp, 120 predicted proteins | sample HotLakmasection2_FD_70991 | JGI IMG/M metagenome (GOLD analysis project Ga0081526, IMG submission 70991) | Hypersaline microbial mat communities from Hot Lake, Washington, USA - Section #2 (SPADES assembly) (version 2) | ecosystem: Environmental > Aquatic > Non-marine Saline and Alkaline >... | reverse complement strand
TGTCAGGAAACATTGGACGAGCTTTTGCGTATTAACCGTCGTTGGATCAACTTTTACAAGCAGGGACAGCGGGCTATAGAGCTTGCTATGTCTACGTTCTGAGCCCGCTGTCGCCCTGACAGCTATTTGGGTTGCCTAACGTTCAACTTGAAAACAGCAATTTGATGGCACAGGTTTTGCAGTGGCATGAAAGCGGCTTAGATTTTGCCGATGCTTTTCATCTGGCTCAAAGTCAAAGCTGTTCAGCTTTTTACACGTTTGATAAAGCGTTTGAGAACAGAGCCAAAGGTTTAACCCAATGCGAAATTTTGCAGCCCTGATAGTTAGCATTGCCATTTTTCCTGGGGAGTACAAATTTGGAACTTCAAATCTCTCCGCCAGGTTTTCCACTTCCCATAAGGTATAAGAGCGCCATCCGCACGGCAACACCGCTGGTTACTTGCTGAGAGATCAGGCTGAAGTTCGGGTCATCCATCAGATCCGAGCTGATCTCGACGCCGCGATTGACGGGACCGGGGTGGAGTACCTTCACATCGGGTTTGCAGAGCGTGAGGCGATCGCCCGTAATCCCAAACTGCTGATGATACTCGCGCAGACTGGGGAGCAGGTGTTGCGTCATCCGTTCCTGTTGCAGCCGCAGGGTCATCACAAAATCGGCATCCCGCAGGGCTGGCTCCAGGTGCCAGTGCATCATCAGCTTGCGGGGCACTTCGGGGTGCTGCTTCTCCGCTTCTGCCACAAAACCCGCAAACCAGCGGGGCAACAGGGTTGGTGGTCCCGCCAGATGCACCTCCGCACCACTCGCCGTAAGGCTCCAAATGTTCGATCGCGCCACCCGCGAATGCAGAATATCTCCGACGATCGCCACTTTCTTTCCCTTCAGCAACGAAAGGCGAGGCGCTTTGGGATCGAGCAGACTACAAATGGTCAGCAGATCGAGTAGAGCTTGAGAAGGGTGTTCATGCTGCCCATCCCCCGCATTCAGCACGCCGACGTTTGTATGCAGCCGATCCATCTCCTGGGCGATCGCCTGGGGTACGCCCGCCTCCTTGTGGCGAATCACCATCAAGTCTGTCCCCAGCGCCAGATAGGTCTTTGCCGTGTCGAGGATCGTCTCCCCCTTCGTCATGGAAGAAGTGCCGGGGGCAAAATTCAGCGTATCCGCCGACAGCCGCTTCGCCGCTAGCTCAAAGCTACTGCGGGTGCGGGTCGAAGGCTCAAAAAATAGGTTGGTGATCACCCGTCCCTGCAAAGCAGGCACCTTCTTCGTGCGGCGCGACAGCACCTCCTGAAAGCTGGCAGCGGTTTGCAGCACCGTGTCATACTCGGCAGGGCTAAAGTCTTCCAACGACAGAACATGCCGCCGATTCCAGGTTGTTGTCACCATACCCGTGGGAAAAAACGATTGGCTTGCAGGTTGTGCGGAAATGGCATGAAATATGCTGGATGGCTGATTTAGAGTCACTTGTCGCGATGGGGTCAACGGTAGGGTGGCGATCGCATTTGTCTCTCACCACTCAACCATCCGGATCAGACGACACCCCATCCGAACAAACTTGAGAAATACGGTAAACTGCGAGACAGTTCAGCACTTCCCCCCATGTAGGGATCTCCGCAACTCTTCCCTGTCGCTGCCCGTATCTCCGTCCGGTCAACCCAGACATTGGTTGACCCAGACATCGGTTTAACCCAGACAAATAACCCAACCATCTATGATCGCACATAAGTACGGATGTTAAGAAAGATGCATCGCAACCACTATAAGACGGTTTTCACCCTCCTGGTGACGGTGGGATTGCTGTTTGGAGTCGGAGCCTGCCGCAACGAACCCACCGCAACCACCGATCCCTCCAATGATCTGGCGCTACCGCCCGCCGATACCGCTCCCGACCAGCCCAATGGCGAGGCGATCCCAGTTCCCGCCCCCGAAGGCGGCGATACTGCCACCGCGCCCGCCGATTCCGGCAACATGGTTTCGGTGACCGTCTACAAAGCCGATGACCAGTGCGTCAACTTCCTGCCCGAACAGGTGCAGGTATCGGGCGATCGCCCCATGATGGCAGCGGTGGGCAAAGTCCTCGAAAATCAGGGCAGTGGTGACTTTGATCTCTCCGGCTATCGCGTCACCGTCGATGAAGCCACCGGAGTGGCTACAGTGGATCTGCGGATGAACCCTGACTCCACCCGCAAACTCGTCTCCCTCTCCGCCTGCGAACAATTCGCCCTCTTCGGCAGCCTCCGCGAAACCCTGGTGCAAAACCCCGATTGGAACATCCAGGAAGTTCGCTTCACCGAAGGCGGCGAAGAAATCGTAATTTAAGGGCTGACTGCCCCATTTTGGGAAAGCAGGTGTGGTTTTGCTGCACCTGCTTTCCCAAAATATTCTTTCCCTTGCTGGAGCATTCTAAAACCCTTGATTTTGCTTGCAATCCGCCCATGTAAAATCAAGGGTTTAGAAAAATGGCAAGCATGTTAAATCAGAAATTCTGGGTTTTGGGCAAGACTCTAATTGTTTTGTCCTTCACCGAGGTTGCTTTCTATGCTGATTGATTAATCAATACAATCGTTGATTTTTATCTGCAGATCCATTTCCCTGCTTCAATATAATGAGGTCTAATAAAATTTCAGGGTGAAAAAATGGATCGACCGCTTCGCTTTCAACCTATTGCCCACAGTTGGGTTGCCGTTCATCCTAAGCCACGGGGAGTAATTCAGTTTGTTGGAGGTGCATTCTTTGGAACCTTTGGTCCCATGTTCTTTTATCGCCACCTTTTACAATATTTTTTCGATAAATCCTACACAATAGTACTGCTACCATTCAATTTCTCATTTAACCATTATCGGGAATCCATTTCTCTGCTCAAAGAGCAGTATCAGATCCTGCCTGAACTGGTTAGGATAGCAATCTCTGAAGGATATGAATATAACATGTACTTAAAGGATTGCAGCTACTACTGGATAGGTCATAGTATTGGGTGCAAATATATTGCCCTACTAGAAGCATTCACGGCTCTCCCTGAAGAGGAAGAGGCTATCGAGAAATTTATTTCAGATTTACTCACTAAAGTTCCTGAAGAATCTTACAGCGACTCTGTAATAAATCGAGTTACTACCGAAATTAGTACTCTTATCAAGGAACTGAAACAAGAAGCTGCTACAGCGAAAACGCTGATATATTCATATACAAATAACAGCAGTTTAGAACAAGATCTAGGTTCAGAATCTATCTTTTTTAATCTCTTCATCAATAATCAACCCTCGATTTTGCTTGCTCCCTGCACCAGTGATACATCCAGTGCTATTCAACCAAAAGCTTTGGCAGATTTATTCGATAAATGGGGACTCGGAGTCAAGCCAACTCCAGCGGTCACTCGTGCCATTATTCAGAACAGTAACCTCTTCAACCTATTGGGACTGGTTTCTTTCAAGGTAGATGCGATCGCTTTTTCGACCTGTGAATGGTTTATCAGGGTGCTCAGCAAACCTCCCCAAGAAAATCAGAAATCTCTTCTAGGGGGGCACCTCAGACCTTTAGGTGTCCGCATTGGGCAATTCGTTTTCAATCCCTTTTTTGATAAGCCGTTACTGGCTGGAAATTCTCAACGCAACGCTGCCCTGGAGTCTCAGCTTGACGAATTACTTGAGACCCTCTCCAAGTAGTAAGGGACTGGCTTAAAAATGAAGTCCCAGAGAGAGGGGGCGCGGGCGTCGCCCGTGCCCCCTCTCTGGGACTTTATTTATTTGCTAACCTCTAAGGTATGGAGAAACTATCTGAAGATATGCTAAGGATTATGCACGCAATAATCTGTAATTTCTTGTGTGAGAAATTCTTTGAGTGATCGGGAAAAGTTTAAAGATGAAAGATAGGGAGACTTCGGCTACAACGTAATACATTTGTATTATGTAATTGAGTAATTTTTGGAGTGCTCCACTCCCAAAAATCCCTCAACTGATTGGGGTACGCAGTACTTAGGGACTTGCAAGAAAATAAAATCCCAATTTTTGAGAGAGAAGGCTGGCAGAGCCAGCCTTCTCTCTCAAAAATTGGGATTTTATTAATCCGCAGATCCCTTAAATCCCAGCCTAAAAAAGAAGGCATGGGGAATTGGTATAGTTCCTTTCCCATGCCATGATCTATTCTCAATAAGTAAAACCTGTCAAAAAAATGGAGTTTTGGACAAGTTTTTGAAGACCTTCAATTGCAGCTGATTCTAGTCTTTTCCTATGAACCAGTGACGGTGAAGTTGATGGTAAAACTACCTAGCCGTGCGCCCTTCGAATCACGTTGGTCATAGCCCTCTAAAGTGAGGGTGTTCATCTCTTTGAGATTCAAAGAGCCCCCGTTGAAATCTCCTCGCGGATTATCACCAAATAGGGCATAAGGCTCAGTGTTCTCGTTTTTAATAATCTGACCCTTGTTCAGATCTAGAGATATACTTCTAACCTTGCCTCTTAGGGGGCTGCTTTCTGGAACAAAGGCTGCAATGGTCAGATTGCGATCGCCCAAATCGCTCGCTTGGAGGACAGTACCCTCCTCGAGGGATGCAACTAAAGCATTGGAGTCTGCATCATAGAGACCTACACTCAGTTCCGAAGCTGTAGGGGCTGGAAAAAATTCTTTGGGTTCATAAAGTCTGCGAGCGTTGACCAAGTAAATGGCATCGCTCTTGGGAGTGTAAATGAAAGGTCTTCTCGCTGCTTGTTGCTGGAGACGTGGTGGCAGCAAATTGGAGATATTTCTAAAATCAACCGTCACTTTCTGCGTCTTTCCGTTAACAATCAAACACTTCAGTTCCCCAATTCTCTCTATGGCTTTAGCTTGAGCTTCTGCATTGACGGAAACATAGACCAGAAAACCGTCATTAGAAAGACTGGTAGCTCTTTCAGACGCATCTTGGGGATTATCGAAAAATGCAATTTGTGTCTCTTCAACTTCAATAGGGCAGGATGCTTTGGGTTTTCCGGCTACGACTGAGTAAAGAAAAGCTGTTGTTGGCATTCCATCTACTTGCTCGACACGACCAGAAAAGGAAATGCGCGTGTCGGTGCCAGGTATCGACGGTACGGCTGTAGCGAAATCAAGTTCAGCGCTTTGAAAAGCACCATTGCCAAACTCCTTCGTATCGACTTCTGCCATTTTGGGCATAATGGGAACTTCAGAAGGAACCTGAAGCGGAACCATAACATCGAAGCCAATGCTTTTGAGAGATTCTACCTTCTCCTCCTGGGTAAAAGGATCTGAATAGAAACTGGTTAAACCGACATCAAATCCGTCATCAAAAATGGGTTGGGCAAAGGCACCATTGCCAACAGTCAAAATAAAAACGCTCAGGACACCAGCAACAAGACAAGTTAAAGAGCTAAAGCTCTTTTTCATTAAGGTCAACATCACTGAAAACTCCTCAGTATGGGTTTCCGTATCAAGAAGTGAGGCGGCTAAACTGTGAGTTAAGCCCCTCATTCTTTGTTTAGAGGTAAGTTTTCTAACTAACACCCTGATTGGCTGGTTGGGTAGATATTTCCCTGCTTTGGGCAAACCCTATGTTGAACGATAGAGTTTCTATTAGGGAACACTTGGGTATCTGCTTGAACAGAGATGGTAAAAAGTTTTCACTGTCTACCATCTCAATCGATCCATGCTGCTTTAGGCAGTGGACACACATATTAAGCACAACCTGTTGCTAGCGGCAAAGAATGCCGCTAACAGCAAATTTATAGGTGTGCCCAATCAATCTGTACGAACAAAGATGAGCGGATACCCAAAAACTCTAAACTCCAGACATAAACGAGCTTGAATACCCCCATCCGGGCGATTATTTAGAAATACGTCAGCATAATAACCCAATTTAGGGACTCATTTCGTTTTTTTTGCGATTAATTTTTTTTGTGTTTGCATTTGTGTTTGCAATAGATGTGAACAAAGAGATCGCTGAATTTCAGCTTCGCTTGTCATACCCATAAATAATCTAAATTCATGACTTGCAAGTCCCTTAACACCAGCTGGGCTTGAAATCCGAAAGTTGCCCCCCGACAGGGGCAAACTTTCGACTTGATTCCAAAATAAGAATTATTGGAAAAATGGCGAACAGGCTGCTTTAAGGGGGAGGGGAATTGACATAAATGACTTGGAGATTGAAAGCAAAAGGGCAAATCTTTGTTGCTGGAGAACTTTGGGTAGAAGTTACTCGGTCATCGACGAGAGCGATCGCCCGTGGGTTCCATTCATCCGCTGTGGGTTGCCATGTCCATTGCCAGAACCATTCGGATGGGCATGACCATTGCGGGCGATCGCCGGAGCCGTTTTCGGCGTCAGCAAATCCACATTGAAGCGGTATCCCACATTCCGCACCGTCTGAATCAGATTTGGCTGTCGGGGATCAACCTCGATCTTCTTCCGCAGAGAAAGAATATGGGTATCTACCGTGCGATGGTTGTCGATCTCGTCCGGCCATGCTTTCTGGAGTAACTCCGAGCGGCTGAGCGGCGAACCTGCAGCCTGTGCCAGCACATAAATCAAGCTAAACTCTTGTGGTGTCAGGTCAATAAACTGATTGCGCAACCGTACCCGCCGCTGCACCAGATCAATCTTTAGATCCCCGTAGTCTAGAGAAACGGGAGCCGCCATCGTGCGAATGCGGCGCGTTAACGCCTCCACCCGTGCCAAAAACTCCTGCATCCCAAATGGCTTCGTCAGGTAGTCATCAGCTCCTGCCCGTAAGCCCGTCACAATGTCAGCCTCAGCATTACGCGCTGACAAGATCAACGTTAAGGGTTGGCTCTGTTGCTGCAACCAGCGGCAAAGCTCAAGCCCATCTCCATCGGGTAAATCAGAATCCAGCACCACTAGATTGGGCTGGCGCACCTGAAACATCTCCCGTGCCTGCTGCAAGTTTGCAGACTGATGAACGGTGTACCCGACTTGCTGCAAATGCCACCCGAGTAGCGATCGCAGATGAGGATTTCCTTCAACAATTTGAATAGCAACAGCGCCCACGATATCCGACTTCCTGAACGGATTTGTAAGGCTAAGTTAACAGAGCAGTTGTCAAGGTTTTGTAACTAGCGTTACCCCCCAACCTCCTCATTTCGGGATCACTGGTAGAAATCTACTGAATTTCTAAGATTTTTTCGTGAAAGTAGCCTTTGAGAGGAGGTTAATATGGAGTGTATAAAAGACGATCTTCGTATACCTCTTTTCGGAGATCGTGCGTAAAACTAGATAAAAACACTGTTGGCAACTTTAGAGGACTGGCAATTGTCTTCCTTTATGTAGAGGCTTATCAGGGATAACCAAACTCATGTTACAAGACGCTCAAACAATCCGATACTACCAGCGCATTACCGATGCACTGCAAGAGCAGTGGAATCGGGGCTACCGCTACGATGACCTGCGGTTGTATCTCGACGGCTATCTGGCAGCTCTCCGACATACAGGCGCGATCGAACCTTACCTGATTCATCGACTCGAAGAAGAAACTCTCCGTTATCTCTACGACCCCTCCACTTTCGAGACCCCCATGCCTCAAGTACAAACAGAGCGGGATATTTACTGATAAGAGAGAGTGATAAGAGCGCCCGCGCGGTTTCATTCAGCCCAACGAGATAACTAAGCTCGGTTAGACCTACTGGCAGTTTCTGCAAATTTTCTACAAGGTTTTCATAATGTCTGGGCGGCAGCGATAAAGCGTTGCCGCTTTTTTAATGGTCTAAAAATCACAATACCTTCGCCATCTGGCAGTCCTCAAAGGGTAATAATGTTTGGGGATCTGCGGATTAATAAAATCCCAATTTTTGAGAGAGCAGGCTGGCAGAGCCAGCCTGCTCTCTCAAAAATTGGGATTTTATTTTCTTGCAAGTGCCTTGGGTGTGTGGGCAGCGTCCACACACCCAAACACTACCTGCCATTTTTCTAAAGCTCTTGATTTTGCGTGCGCGGAACGCATGTAGAATCAAGGCTTCGGAAAATGGTGAGCATGGTGTAGAGAGCGGAAAGACGCTATTGCAGCACGTCGTGCTTAAATCAGCCACAGTTATTTTTTTATGAGAGCCGCGCGGCATGAGGCTCACACAAAAACAACGTTTACAGTGCTTTTCCTGAATGAGTAAAGCGTTGTAAACGGGCTACTCTCCTACTGCTTTCAATGGCACTCCATCTGGCGCTCCATCAAATAGCGAGTAAAGGTGGCTCCCCGGTGCTCAGAGATTTCTGTGCCGTAAAGTCGAAAGCCAAACTTTTTGAATAAGCCCATACTAAACTCGCTAGCTTCCCCATAGAGCCGGGGGATGTTGTGTTTTTGGGCATGCTCCAGAACGACTTGCATGAGAGCTGAACCAATGCCTTGATGCAGGCGATCGCCCCGCACATAAGCAGATACTACATGCCCATCTTTAGCAATTCCAGCAAACCCAATAATCCCTGTCTCATCCTCTGCAACATAGGTTGTGGGTTCTAATATAAATGTACGAAAATGCTTCTCGTCGGTAGCTAAAGACGCCCAGGCAATGGTTTGCACTGAACTATACCGTTGGGGAGCATGGGTCAAAACTGTCTGACGATACAGCTCTGAAAGCTCTGATAAATCCAATTCTTGAGCGATTCGAACCTGCATGGGGAAACCTTTGGGAAGAATACATGCACAACGAAAACTGCTTTCACCATTTTTCCAAAACTCTTGATTTTACCTATGCGAGGTGCGTGTAGAAGTAAGGGTTTTGGAAAAATGGCGAGAATGTTGAGCTGAAACATCAGCCTGGAAACATCAGCTGGAAGAGACTAGCCATTTGTAAAATCCGTTTATAGCATTTGATGTCATTACGGAGAACCGAATATAAAATTATTTTTTTCTGTTTCTAGTAAGCAGAACTATGATAGAGCAAAAGGGTTGAGGAACCTGTTATGACCACTCATGATCTGATTACTGCTCTCCAAGAAACGCTCGCTAAATACCAACAAAACGGCGTAAAAGAGGAGGGTTCGGTACAACGGCTTGAAGCACAATTGGCAGCGTTGAAAGCGGATGTTACTCAGCTTCAGGATGCTCTTCAAACAACTCAAGATGAAAAGCGCTTACTCCTGGAAACTCTTCGAGAACAATCCCAACAATTACTGACACTCACCCAACACGTTGCTACTGCGCCTACAGTCAGTCCTCCTGAAGGAGCTGAAGTAATGATGGCGTCACCTGCAGTACCTTCAGAACCCTCTTCAGTTACGGTAGCCGAAAAGGCAGAATCGGCAGAAACAACTGCACCCAAAAAGGCGAAGACTGCCGCAAAAACCAAAACGCCTCCAGCGAAAACTGCCGCAAAAACTAAGCCAACGGCTACACAGAAGGAAGCAAAGCCGGCCAAGTCAGGAACAACGGCAAAGCAGAAAGCACCGACTGAACCAGAAAAGTCTACTGAGCCAGATACAGAAACACCCCCCAAAGCATCGTCCCTGCTGGATCGACTTTGGGATATGGTGCGCGAGTTTAACGCTGGAAAGCCATTTTCCCAAAGAATTCGATTTGATGAAAACCTGGCTATTAATTACTTTGGGTTCAAGCCCAGTGAATGGAAGGCATGGTTTAAGGGGACGAATAGTGCCAAGGTGAAGCGGCAACCTTCTCAGGTTCGTACCAATCAGCGTAAGGCAGCCAAAGAAGGAATTGATGTTCTTAAGCAAAAATGGAATACAGAGTTTCCCTCGGCGAATCTGGAGATTGGGGTAGAGCCAAAACCTGAAACAGCCTCTTTAGAAACACCAACCGCGCCTGCTGAAGAAGCAACTTCTACGGTTGAAGCAGCTACTCCTGCCCTGGCAGAAAGTGCGGAGGCAGTTGCTGTTCCTACTTCTGAAGATCCGAAAACTGAAAAGAAAAAAATGGAGAAAACGACGGCTAAAAAGTCGAAGAAAGCTCCTTCCAAGGAATCGGCAAAAGCTCCTGCATCGAAGAAGCCAGGTAAAGAAACTACTGTTCAGGCTGCTGAAAAAGCTAAGCCGATGGTAGAAGCAAGTGAACAAAAAGCGATGCAAGAGCTGTTTGAGTTCTTCCAGAGCTGGAATCAAAAACAAGAGAATGCTTCAGTCCGCTTTACCCCCCATACGGCAGCAGCATTCGATAACATTGAACTGGATCAGGCACGGGAGTGGATTGACCAGAATGATGCTGAGGTAAAGCAGTTTAATGAAGGCGTGCCACCTAATAATCGTCGTGAGGCACGTCAAGCTCTTGAACAGCTTAAGGAAACCTGGAGCGTGCTCTAGGTACGGGTGTCTGAAGGTTGCTTCAATCTACCCTATGCTGAATAAACAACCAGACGACTGATCCGGTCCAAAATACTCCTGGACAAAACCTTCTGGACAAAATCTTCTGGACAAAATACTGGTTCCGGGAAAATCCTGCATGGAAGTCTGAACAGATGTCTGAACAAATGCGTATCAGGCTAACGTATCAGGCAAAAGTAGAGTATGGGGGAAAAGAGGAAGTTGCAGGTTGTGAAATATTGAAGCAGCATCAAGCGCATTGCTAGTCTATGGGACAACTCCCGTCATCCTTCCATCCCTTTCGCATGGTTTCTTCCTGGGTACCTGAACTGAGGCGAGAGGTATGGATTTTGGCAGCAGGACAACTGCTGCTGTTCATTGGGCAGGGCTTTACCCTGGTCTATGCCTCCATTTACTTTGTCAATGAATTGGGCTTTTCTCCTACGCAGGTGGGGTTAGCGCAGGGGAGCATGGGCATTTCGGGCACCCTGGGAAGGTTTTGGGCAGGCAATGCCATCGAGTCTCAGCGCCTGGGACGACGGGGGACATTGTTGCTGGCGGCGGCGATCGCCGCTCTCGGCAGCTTTGTTTTGGCGGGAGCTAGCACCTATTCTCTGCTGGTTGCGGGAAATTTGTTGTTGGGCTTGGGCATCAGCCTGTATTGGCCCGCAACCCTGGCAGCAACTACTGATCTAACCATCCCCGAACATCGGACTGAAGCGATCGCCCTCACTCGACTGGCAGATAATTTGGGTTTGGGGGTTGGGGCATTGATTGCGGGGCAATACATCGCTGTATCTGGCAGTTATCCTTTGCTGTTCATTGCAAAAGGCTTGGCGTATCTGGTGTTTGGTGCTGTCATTTTCTGGGCGATCGCCGAAACTCGTCCGACGGATGCCAGTCCTCAAAATCTGTTTCAAAATTGGCGACAAGCGTTGGGCGATCGCCATCTTGTCACCTACCTGAGCGGCAACCTATTTTTTACTGTTTATGCCGCACAAATCAGTAGCACCCTGCCACTGTATCTGGCAAACTTTGTTCCGGGTGGCAACACCGCAACGGGGTTTTCGGAACAGGTAATTAGCTATTTCTTTGCCTGGCATGCCCTGCTAAAGATTCTGTTGCAACTGCCTGTAACCCGTTGGTTACGCCCTGTTCCCCATGCCACTGTGTTGCTGGGTTCTTTGAGCTTGTGGACAGGTGGATTGTTCCTGTTCTGGCTGGTGGGCTGGGTCGGTTTCAATACGATAGCGATTGCCCTCGTTGCTTTTGCCTTTATTGCTGTAGCAGAAGTGCTCTATGCTCCCTCTGCATCGGCATTGGTGGGAGACATTGCCCCAATTCCCCTGCGGGGCGTTTACTTTGCTCTGGAGTCGGAAAGCTGGGCGATTGGCTTCCTCATCGGTCCGGCGATTGGGGGTTGGGCGCTGGATCATCCATCAACACTGGGGGCAAACCTGTGGCTGGTGCTGGTGTTTAGTGCGGCGATCGCCACCATCCTGCTCATCCTGCTCCGCCGACAACTGCAAGCGGACACACTCCCTACCGATAACGCGGCTTGATTCTACTGCCTCTGCTGCTTGGGATTGAAAATGAAATAAAGCCCAGAATTTTGATGAGAAGCGCGGCAATGCCGCGCTTCTCATCAAAATTCTGGGCTTTATTTCATACGTGATCCTTCGTTCATGGTATTGAGTTGTTAAGATGCTGCTTGATTAACAACATTCCTGCCATTCTTCCAAGCGCTAAGCAACAAAATAGAAAACCCATGTTAGGGAAAGCGGGTGCGGTTTACCGCACCCGCTTTCCCTTTGGAAATGTACTTTGAAAGCGTTACACAGCAACGCTTTCAAAGTAACTCCTGCACTCCTGAAGAACGGTAAATGGCAGATTAGCTCATAGGCGAGACTTCGATCGCTTTTCAACGAAAGATCTAACATCCGTATAAATTCTGTAGTACAGGAGTCTGCCCGTGAATTTTCTGAGGCACTTTTCATATTATTACTTAGTGATCTCTCAGACTCCTTATATTTACACTGGCTATCTGCTCAATGATCCGAGATAAACATATTAGAAATGGATCGTAGAAAAATATTAGCAACTGCTCTGCTCGTCGATAAACCATTTTATCTATTCATCCAATACCTTAGAGCGCTATGTCTCAGCCTGCCGATATTTTAGTTGTTGAGGACAACTCGACAGATCAGAAGCTTGTCGTTCAATTGTTGACTGAAGCAGGGTATCAGACCCATGTGGCAGAGACGGGAGCCGCTGCATTAGAGTCTATTGCGGCGCGATCGCCTGATCTTATTTTGCTCGACATCAAGCTACCCGATATAGATGGTTACAGGGTTTGCGAGAAAATCCGTGCCCAGCCTTCACTGCATCATATTCCGATCATTTTTCTGAGTGCTTTAGGGCAGGTCATTAACAAGGTTCGAGCTTTCGAACTTGGAGGCGTGGACTATATTACTAAGCCCTTTGAAGCGGCAGAATTGCTTGCCCGCGTTCGAATGCACCTCAGCCATTGGCAGATGCAACAAACCCTGGAGCGACAGAACCAGGTGCTGCTTGCCCAGGAAGAACGGTGGCAATTGCTGTTGCAGGGAACCCAAGATGGAATTTGGGAGTGGGATATTCAAACAGGGAGGCTGGCTTTGTCTGCCCAGCATAGCCAGATGCTGGGTTATGAGGAGCAGGAACTTATAACAGAGATTGAGGGTTGGAAAAGTTTACTGCATCCAAAAGATCGTGATCGCACTCTTGCTGTTCTCGCCTCCTATCTAAAGCGCCGACGGTCTAGCTATAACGCCGAATATCGCTTGCGTTGCAAAGATGACAGTTTCAAGTGGATTTCATCCCGAGGGCAAGCTGTTTGGGCAGCGGATGGCACACCTCTACGAATGGTTGGCTTTCATCGAGATATTAGCGATCGCAAACAGTCTGAAACGCAGATTCGAGAAGTCACTCAACGACTTGCCCTGGCAACCAACGCTGCCCAAATCGGCACCTGGGACTATGACTGTGTGGAAGACTGGCTGATCTGGGATGACCAGATGCACCAACTTTATGACATTAGTGTGAGGGATTTTGAAGGAAAATACTCTGACTGGCAACGCTGTGTTCATCCTGACGATCTGCCCACTATGGAAGCCCATGTGCAGGCAGCATTTAACGGGGATCAAGATTTACATAGCGAATTTCGGATTGTGCGATCGGATGGTTCTATTGCTTACCTCGAAGCCCACGCCATGGTTTTGCGGGATGGGCAGGGTAATCCCCGCCGGATGATTGGTATCAATCGAGATGTTACTGAGCGCAAAGCAGCCGAACGGATTCTTGCGGAGCAAAACGCCCAAAATAAAGCCATTTTGAGTGCAATTCCAGATTTAATGATTATTCTCGATGCAGAAGGGGTTTATCTGGGGCGTGTTCTCTCCACGGATCTGGTTGATCTGGTTACCTCTGACACCGATCCAATTGGGCGACACATCAATGAAATGCTTCCCCCAGAGGTTGCTGCCCAACAGTTGAAAGCCATTCAGCAGGTTGCCAAAACTGGGCAAATTCATGTTTATGAACAGGGCGTGGAGCTTGATGGAACCATTCAGTACGAAGAAGTTCGGGTGGTTCCCTATGGCGCAGATGCTTTCTTGCTGATGTTCCGCAATATAACAGCGTGCAAGGAAAATGAACTGGCGCTGCGGCAAAGCGAAGCCACCAAGCAAGCAATTCTGGAAGCGATTCCTGATCTTTTGATCCGGCTCAATCGTGATGGGCAGCGCCTCGATTTCATTTCTGGGGGCGAGATTCATTTATGTTCGGGCGTCAATTACGACTTAAAGCAGTCGGTTTACGACATACTTCCCCGTGATTTGGCAGATTGTCGGATGCACCACTTGCGCCGTGCCCTTGAGACGGGCGATCGCCAGATCTACGAACACATAATCGAAATTGAGGGCAAGCAACGCTACGAAGAGGTGCGCATTGTCCCATTAGAGTCTGAGGAAGCATTGGTAATGGTGCGGGACATTACCGATCGCAAAGAGATTGAGCTAATGCTGCACCACCAACTCGATAGGATGCTGCTGCTCGATTACATTACCGAACAAATTCGTCAAAGCCTTGATGCTGAGCAAATCTTTCAAACGGCAGTTCAGCAAATCGGGAAAGTGTTCAAGGTCAACCGTGTTCTGATCCATCAATACATAGCAGATGATGTCTCCTCCATTCCCTATACGGCAGAGTACGTTGATGGAACAGTTCAGTCGATGAATGCTGCGCCGATTCCCATTATGAACAATCCCCATCTACAACAGGTCTTGAGCCAGGAGGAGGCGATCGCCTCCAACGATGTGTACGCCGATCCGCTCCTGGAAAACATGATTCCCTTTTGTCAACAGATTGGGTTGAAGTCGATGCTGGCGGTCGGCACATTTTACCAGGGCAAACCCAATGGTGTGATGGGGTTGCACCAGTGCGATCGCTATCGCACCTGGACAACGGACGAAATTGAGTTGATCGAAGCCGTTGCTGCACAAATTGGGATTGCGATCGCTCATGCCACCATGCTTACATCCGCCATCCAACAGCGGGAAGAACTGCGCCAGGTCAACCAGGAACTGCTTGATGCCAACCGCGACCTTGAACAAGCACGCCAAAATGCTGAAGCTGCCAACCAGGCAAAAAGTTTGTTTCTTGCCAGTATGAGCCATGAACTGCGTACCCCGCTAAATGGCATTATCGGCTTTTCCGAACTGCTCAATACTGATCCCGATCTTTCCGAAGCACAACGGGAACAGGTCAAAATTATTTTCCAAAGTGGCGAACACCTGTTGGGACTGATCAACGATGTACTCGACATCAGCAAGATCGATGCAGGGCAGATGAAAGTTGATATTTCTGAATTTTCGCTTCAAAACTTTTTGCAAAGTGTAGATAGCATGTTTCGCTATGCCTGCGAAGCCAAAGGGCTGCAGTTAATCGTAGAAATGGCACCAAACCTGCCGCCCCTGATTCGAACGGATGCGGGTAAGCTGCGCCAAATTCTGATCAATCTCCTGGGCAATGCGGTGAAATTTACCTTCCAGGGTTCCATTCGTTTGCAGGTGGCGATCGCCCCTCCCCCCGCTCAAAGCGACAGTGACTTCTGGCTCCATTTCCAGCTTGCCGATACAGGGGTAGGCATCGAACCGGAAGATCTGCCGCATTTGTTTAACCTCTTCACCCAGGCAAAAGCCGGACGAGAAAGTGCCCAGGGAACAGGCTTAGGACTGGCACTATGTCAGCGTTTTGTCCATTTGCTGAGCGGCAACATCCAGGTCGAAAGCATACCCGGTGAAGGCTCAACTTTTTGCCTCTCCCTCCCCGTCACCCTTCCCAAGCATGGTACACCTACAGATCTTTCCTACACCCCTGGTATTTTGAGTTTGGCTCCCGGACAACCTCGCTGGCGCATTCTAGTTGTGGAAGATCAGCCCATTAATCGACAGCTCACAACTCGCCTCCTCAGCCAGATTGGCTTCGATCTTCGCATAGCCGAGGATGGGGAAGAGGCGATCGCCCGCTGGCAAGATTGGCATCCCCACCTCATTTTGATGGATATGTGCATGGCAGGCATGGATGGCTACGAAGCCACCCGTCAGATTCGCCAACGCTGCTACTCTCAGGGTGCAGAATGGAGCAACAACCCTCTCATCAGCCATGCGGATCAAATGCGGACCCAACCTCAAGCCTCCGCGACGATGACGGAAGATTTTCGCTGTCCTAAGATTATTGCTTTTACCGCGAGTGCCTATAAAGATCAGCGAGAGGAAATGCTGCTTGCCGGGTGTGATGATGTTGTGTGCAAACCCTTTCGGGCACAGGAGCTATATGCTGCGATCGCCCGCCATATTCCCGTCCAATACCAATACGAAACTGACTTCTAACCTCGCATCCTCTACAAACTTGGGAAAGCAGGTGCGGCATCGCCGCACCTGCTTTCCCACATTCGGGTTCATAGCGGTGCGCAAGTTGCTTCAGCACATGGGAGGGGCGGCGCGCCGCGCCGCCCCTCCCATGTGCTGTACTTAATAGCGCTTGCAAAACGCTATAACCCTTACTTCTGCTCTGGGTGTACCACCTGTACCTGTGCCATCCCCAGTTTATTGATCAGACGTATCATTTGATACAGTCTCCCCAAATCTCTCTGGTTGAAGTGCAACACCAGACGGGGCAAATGCTCAATCTCCGCATTGTTGGATTCACGCGCTAGCGCAGGGCTCTTACGGATTTTGCCTTTCACCAAGATGTCTGGAAATTCTTCATTCAAGTACGCGACATCTTCATCCGAAAGTTCTGAGTTGAGCCGGATAACCATGTCATCGCCCACATAGCGGCTGGAATGGTAGATCCGATAGAAGCTGGCGATCGCTTCACAGGCTTCATCAACCCGATCCGTAATCGTAAACAAACTCAGGTCATTCTCATTGATTAAGCGCTGGCTCAGCAAATGCTCTTTGATGTAATCCTGCCAGCTCTGCCAGTAGTCACTGCCAGGGGGTTCTACCAACACCAGAGGCACCAGATCCGACTTGCCCGTTTGCATCAGCGTCAGGCATTCAAACGCCTCATCTAGCGTCCCAAAGCCACCGGGAAACAATACCAGCGCATCACTCTCCCGCAAAAAGAAAAGCTTGCGGGTGAAAAAATACTTGAAGTTGATGAGTTTGCGATCGCCTTCAATGAATGGGTTGGCTCCTTGCTCAAAGGGCAATTGGATATTCAGCCCAAACGACCGCTCTACCCCGGCTCCCTGGTTGCCTGCCTGCATGATGCCGCCTCCGGCACCCGTCATGACCATAAAGCCCATCTGCGTTACCCGCTCTGCAAACTCTACCGCCATTTGGTAGCTCTGGGTTGTTGGCTCAACCCGTGCCGATCCAAAAATGCTGACTTTTCGGATGTGGCGGTAAGGGTAGAAAATGCGAAACGCTCCTCCCATGTCAACCAGAGAGGAATTGAGGATTTTCCAGTCCAGGCGATCGGCTTCCACCTCTGCGAGTTGAACCAGCGTTTGCAGGGCTTGCTGGATCAGCTCTTTGTGCTTGAGCCGAGGCAGAATTTCCAACAATTCATCAAGCTCAGCCCGTAGCTCATCGGATGAAAAAGGGGAAGGATTTTGAGCCATAAGATTCCAGTTATCTATCCAAATCTCTATTCTAAAGATTAAAGAGACTCAATGCTGAAACCAGGGAGCCTCTGACTCCCAGAGAATAATAGAGACATAGACAGCTTTTCGAGGAAGTTCGCGTTAAGCTCGCCAATCAAACCCTAGCCAGGTTCCCATATGAAACCTGAGAGAACCACCAGCACATTTCAAACCCAAGGGAATTGAAACATGATAGGAAAGATTCTCCTGTGTATTGTGCGGCAGCGCAATGCGGTGCCGCACAATATCAGCGCTTTCGGGCATTAGTTTGGTGAGATTCCAAACGGAAGCAAAGAGCACCGCAGGATTTCAATAGCGTGCCTACAGGTGCTTTTCGAGAGTGCTGGCGAGGGTCGTTTTGGGAACGGCTCCCACTACCATATCGACGCGTTGTCCACCCTTGAAAATCATCAAGGTTGGGATGCTGCGGATACCATACTGGTTCGCCACACTCGGGTTTTCGTCTGTGTTGACTTTGACGACTTTTACCTGACCGACATACTGGTCGGCGATTTCCTCGACGACGGGCGCGACCATGCGGCAGGGACCGCACCAGGGAGCCCAAAAATCCACCAGAACGGGGACATCACTCTCAAGGACTTCCTCTTTAAAAGTTGCGTCTGTTACTGCGGAGGCTGCTGACATTACTTACAATCCTTAGCCTATAAATCTGTTTGCCATCTTATCACAGCAAAAATCGACTTCTGATTGCTCTCAACACTTCTCAGCCTGGAATTGTGATGGGATGTAGAAATCTCTCAGTTTTCACCCAGGTGGTCGTTGGCGATCGCCGCTCGACTTGCCTCAATTTTCCCAGATTTTTTAGGTTTTGCCTTACTTAGTTTCGACCGATACGCCGTTGGACGCACGCTCAATCCGAATAGTGGGTTCCGGATAAATTTTTGTGAAATGCCTGCGATGCAGGCGTTTCACAAAAGGACAAGTCGGTTTTCTCAATCTATAGCGGTGGGCAAGTTGCTTCAGCACATGGGAGGGGCGGCGCGCCGCGCCGCCCCTCCCATGTGCTGTACTTAAAGCGCTTGCAAAACGCTATATATCTTCGCCATTTTTCTAAAACCCTTGATTTTACGCATACGGCGCGGACACCAAATCAGGGGCTTTAGGGTGCAGAACCCATTTTGGGAAAGGAGGTGCGGCTTAGGCGCACCTCCTTTCCCAAAATGGGTTTTTAATCTCTTGGTTGGCTCTTAGAAAATGCAACATGTTTGCCATTTTTCCTAAAACCCTTGATTTTGCCCGCGCTGAGAGCGGGCAAAATCAAGGGTTTTAGGAAAAATGGCGAAGGTAATGAAAATGGCGAACATATTTTTGAGAGAGAAGATTGGCTCTGCTAGCCTTTTCTCTCAGAAATGGAGATTTTATTAATCCACAGATCCCTAAACGTAATATAAATTCCTATAGGAAACGCCTGAACAAAGTTCAGGCGGAATGTGGTGTGAGGAGTGAACGGAAACTTACGTCTCCGCTTTATCTATTGTAAGCGACGGGTTTTGATTTGCCCGTGGACGAAAACCCGAAAGTTCATCGAATCGTCATTTATTAATCCCTTAGTGGCACCAGGCTGACCAGGATTACGGTTTGCCAGGGATTTCTAAAGCCACAGTGAAATCCCTGGTTTGCGGAAGCAAAGTGTGACGAAAGTTAACGTTTTAAGGAAGTACGTCTGCTTGCTTTGGCGATCGCTCCTAACCCAGCCTACAAAATTTGCGACAGGAACTTTTGCGTCCGTTCCTCTTTGGGGTTGTTGAAGAAGTCTTCTGGGGTGGCTTCTTCGACCAACAGCCCATCTGCCATCAGCACAACGCGATCGGCAACCTCACGGGCAAAGCCAACTTCGTGGGTTACCACAACCATCGTCATACCAGAGTCGGCGAGCGATCGCATAACATCCAGCACCTCGCGCACCATTTCTGGGTCGAGGGCAGAGGTTGGCTCATCAAACAGCATGATTTTGGGTTGCATCGCCAGGGCACGGGCGATCGCCACCCGCTGCTGCTGTCCTCCAGACAACTGCCCTGGGAACTTCTTGGCTTGCTCCAAAATGCCAACCCGTTCGAGCAGTTGCAGGGCAACCTCCTCGGCGCGGGCTTTGGGCCACCGCCGCACCCAGATGGGAGCCAGCATCACGTTTTGCAGCACGCTCAGGTGAGGGAACAGGTTGAACTGCTGAAACACCATGCCCACTTCCTGACGGATGGTTTCGATATTTTTCACATCGTGGGAGAGGTGAATACCATCCACAACGATTTTGCCCTTTTGGTAGGACTCCAGCGCATTAAAGGTGCGGATAAAGGTAGATTTACCCGAACCGGAGGGACCCATGATCACTAGCACTTCACCTTTGGTCACGGTCATGCTGACCCCGCGCAAAACATGGAAATTGTTGTCGTACCATTTCTCCACGTCCTGAGCAATGATCATGGGTTTGTTGTCGCTCAACCCATTTACGGTGTCTTGAATCGTTTCAGTGCTAAATTGCGCCATGGTTTCTACTAATCTCCTAATCCGTTACCCACCTGAATTGATATTGTTGGATGACTTGCTGTAATGAATGATTGTAATGACTATTTAAGCCGCAAGCTCTGTGGCTTAAATGGTTGCCAGCGATCCGTTAAGCAAAACTTATTTCCATACAATAGCCTGCTCATGAAATAAGAACTGTTAATATTCGCACCTAACTCCACATCTAGACTATTGGTATTGGCTATTTATCACTATTTATCGGATGAAAGCAAACTATTAGGCGATCGCCCATCGTAATTTTGCAGAGCGATCGCCCTACTGCCTATCGTCCCGTATTGAGATTAGCTTCGATGCGCCGACTACCTATCGACATCAAATAGCAGAACAACCAATAAATGACCCCGATAAACAGATAAACCTCCCAATATCGCCCGATATAGTTCGGGTTTGCCAAAATGGAGCGGCTGATACCCAAAAGTTCCAGAATGGAAACAATAGAGAGCAATGTTGTGTCTTGAAAGAGACTAATAAACTGCCCAACAATTGCTGGAATCGAAATTTTGAGAGCCTGGGGCAAGACAATGAGTAGCGTTGCCAAAGCGGGGTTTAAGCCCAGCGCATTAGCCGCTTCAACTTGTCCGCGAGGAATTGCCTGCAAGCCACCCCGCACATTCTCTGCCAGATAAGCGGCGCTAAACAGCGTCAGACCAAGGATGGCTCGGTAGACATTGTCTGGGCGTATTCCCTGGGGCAGAAATAGCGGAATCATATTTTGCCCGATAAATAGAATTGCAATCAACGGCACGCCCCGAATGATCTCAATATAGAGAACTGACAGGAGACGCACAACGGGAAGCGCACTCTGGCGTCCCAGCGCCAGCAAAACGCCGAGGGGGAAGCATAGCAAAATGCTCACTACTGAGATAAACAACGTGAGCAGCAACCCACCCCAGTTGTTCGTAGAAACGGGTTCCAGTCCTAACCCACCTGCCAGCAACCACATCACTACGAAGAAGGAGGCAATCCAGGCGAAGGAAATCCAGCGTCCGATACTGGGAACTGTTTGCCCTAGCTTTTGCCCCCCAAAGGCAGTAGCGGCAAGCAGAATGGTTACTCCCAAAAACAGCAGGCGAGAGGTAAGCGGGGCGGGCATCAACACGCCAAACACTGCCAACAAGCCCAGACAGACAAGGGCGACGGGGGAGAACAGTTGCGCGGCATTACGTGCCAAAATGCCCCAGCTCAAGCCACTGAGCATGGCAATAATGCCCAAAATTGCCCATAACCGCCAGTATTGGTCGTTGGGATAGCGCCCAACAAAATAAAGCTGCCAGTTGTCGGGGATAACGCTCCATTGGGCAGAGGTCAATGCCCAGCTCAGGAAGTTTATTCCCATTGTCACCAGAAATACAGAAATAAGAATGGTGAGGATGGCGTTAAACCAACTGTTGAAGAGATTTTTGCGTAACCAGGTAATGGGTCCGCTTGAAGCTTTTGCGGGAGGTGCAGAGGAGGAAGGTGGAAAGGTAGTAGTCATGGCGATCGCCCAGATCAGACGCTAATCAAATTTTGGAAATTCTTGAACTTGAGCAAGGTCAGGAATAAGGGATATCTGCTAGCTCACTGTTTTGAACCGACTGTTAAACCGACTGTTAAACTGACAATGAAACCGGCAGTTGAACCGAGAGCTTGAGCCGCGAAGCGTTAACGCTCCCTCAACTGCACGGCACGGTTCAAACTATTCATTACCAGCGAAATCACTAAGTTAATGAGCAAGTAAGTTGCTGCGATCAGCATGAAAACTTCGATGGGTCGCCCCGTCTGGTTAAAGGTTGTAGAGGCAGTTGAATAGATATCGGGGTAGCCGATCGCCAGTGCCAGACTGGAGTTTTTTGCCAGGTTCATATATTGGCTATTGAGGGAGGGAATGATTACCCGCAGTGCCTGGGGAAATACCACCAATCGCATCAGTTGCCCTGCATCCAGTCCTAAAGCTCGACCCGCTTCCCACTGTCCTTGCGAAACAGATTGGATGCCTGCCCGCACGATTTCGGCGATAAACGCCCCGGTGTAGAACACCAAGCCTGCCAGAATGGCGGCGTATTCCAATGACAGTCTTAAGCCACCTGTGACCCCTCCTTCCCCAGTTGTTGCCGGGAACTGCCACGCCAAACCAAAGAAAAAGAGGAATAGGGCAACGATGCTTAAAACTGCCAGGGCGATCGCCTGGGTTTTACCCGAAGCTCCCTGGCTTTCCATAACTTTGATCCGCCAGCGCCACAGAAAAATTGCGGCGATCGCCCCCAAAATTAGCAGTGCCAGCGAAATCATAGAGGTGGGGTCGCTGGTGAACCAGGGGATAAATACACCGCCGCCCTGACGTTTGGTGAGAAAAATACCACCCAAAATGCGACGTGGCTCATCCCCTGTTAACCCAAAGATGATGCCGAAATACCAGAGGAAGAGTTGCAACAGCAGCGGCGTATTACGAACCAGCTCCACATAGACCTGGCTAATTTTTCGCACCAGCCAGTTATTTGAAAAGCTAGCGATTCCGGCGAAAATCCCCACAAAGGTTGTAAGCACAAAGCCAACCAAAATCAGCCGCAGGGTGTTGAGCAACCCAACCAGAAAAGCTTTCCAGTAGGGGTCCTGGGTTTGGTAAGGAATGATGCTTTCGCCGATGTTGAAGCTGGCAGGGTTGCCCAGGAACCCAAAGTTGAACTGACGTCCCTGGCTTGCTAGCGTTCGCAGAGCATTTCCAAATAGGATTGAAAGAAGAATAATGACGGCAGCTAGCGCAAAGACCTGAATCGCAATTTTCCAGAATCGTACATCGCGCCAAATGGGAGGACGTTCTCCGCGATCGCCAGTAGGTGTCATAACACAATAAGACTAGACAACGTGCATCTAAGCAACATGCATAAAAATGGGCTGCAAGCCAGAAAGGCAGCCACAATGTGCTGCCTTTCTGCTATCGAAACAAATTAACGGAACGGAGGCGAGTACATCAGTCCGCCATCAGTCCAGAGCTGGTTCAAGCCCCGATCGATACCCAGTTGTCCGCTGATGTTGCGCTCATAGACTTCGCCGTAGTTACCAACGGTTTCGAGGGCGTAGACCATGAAGTCATTGCTCAGCCCCAGTTGGTTACCCAGATCACCCTCTACGCCAAGGAAACGGCGGATTTCAGGGTTCTCGCTTTGCAGTTCTTCCTGTACCGAAGCTTGGGTGATACCAAATTCTTCAGCCTGAACCAGACCATAGGTAACCCACTTCACCACGTCAAACCACTCAGAGTCGTTGTTCATGGTCACAGGTCCCAGGGGTTCCTTGGACATGATGACCTCCAACAACTGGTGATCATCAGGGTTGGGAAGGGTCGTCCGGCGGGCAGCCAATTGAGAACGGTCAGAGGTTACGGCTTCGCAACGCCCTTCTGCATAAGCGGCGTAGGTCGCATCCGAATCCTGGAATTTAACTTCGTTGTAGTTAACGCCCAGTTCGCGCATCCGGTCTGCCAGGTTCAGCTCGGTGGTCGTACCTGTTTCAACGCAGACTGAGTTACCTTCCAGGTCTTCCAGGGATTGAATACCGCTGGCAACTGTAACCATCATGCCCTGACCATCGTAGAAGGTGGTCGGCGCAAATTCCATCCCGTTTCCACCGGAAGCATCCCGGCTGCTCGTCCAGGTTGTATTACGGGAGAGCATATCCACTTCGCCCCCTGCCAGTGCAGTGAAACGCTCGGTGGAGTCCAGGTTCCGGTATTCAATTAAATCATCTACTTCGGATGTTTCGAAAACAGCGGCAGCAACGGCACGGCATACATCAACATCGAGACCGGAGTAGCTTCCGTCAGATTCTACAAAGCTGAAGCCAGGGATGCTTCCCTCAACGCCACAGACCAGGGTGCCACGCTCTTTAATTGCAGCCAAACGGCTTCCATCCGAAACAGTGGTGGTTGCTTCTTCCTCACCACCAGCGGCGGTGTCTGTTGTTTCCGGTGTCGTACAAGCTGTCAGAGTTGCAACTGAAAGGGTTGCTGCAAATAGCAAGGATTTCCACTTACCTATAGACATACTGCTCACTTTTGGACGAAGAACTGCTAGATGTTCAGGCGCAGTCGCCTCAACAAAAGGAGCCACAAGTGGCTTACCTCCAGGCTGTCCGGGGCGATCGCCTCTAGAACTGATGACTGATGAAAGCGGTGAGGATTTTCCAGGAAACCCACTACGATGCAACTTATAAAATCGATCGCGCCTCTCAGCATCAACCAGTGCGAGTTCTAATTTTTCTGCTGCCCGTCAAATGCAGGAGATAGAAAGTATTTCCTGTTATTGAAGTCGGTCGGGCAGAAAAAGGAATTCCCGGACGACTGCTTTGAACATTTTTAACAGTCTACTGCTTTTGGTTTTCTGTTTGTATCAGAAAATACATTGTTACATCCTTGGGAGGAAGACAGGATGATAGACGGCTCTTCATGATCGGGTTTACTGTGGATGGGGCTGGAAGCCAAGAGGCTGGCATCATCTGGGAGGGGAATATTGTTTTTGGAAAGGCTTTGAAGGGTTCTTAGAATTGTGCGGCGAAGGGTGCTCCAACAAAGTCCAATGACCCTGCATCATCTTCTATCCTTTCCATTGATAATTCATACTAAGTCCCGACTATAAAACCCAAAATGTTGTGCCGCTCGCGAAGTGAGCGGCACAACATTTTGGGTTTTAGAAGATTTCTGAGAAATAATATCCCCATTTTTTGGGAGAGGGCACGGCTTAGCCGCTCCCTCTCCCAAAAAATGGGGATATTATTTTCTGGAGATCGCCTTACACTTCAATGATGACCCGCAGATTGCCGCGTTTCCGCACGACCCGGCAGGCGATCGCCCCGCTGGAGCGCTCGAATTCCAGGTCGAGCCAGGTTTGCCCAATCTTCAGGTTGGTGAGCGAGAGGTATTGCACCGATTCGGGCAGCGTAGGGTTGACGATGCGCAGACAGTGGTTGGGCGCGTCGGGGATGGGGTTCACCATGATGTGCAGCAGTTGGAAGATAGCTCCGGTTGCCCATGCCTGGGGGGAACAGGCGACGGGGTAACGGACGGGGCTGCTGTCGGGGGTGCGCTCGAAGCCGCAGAACAGTTCGGGAGGACGGTGGTGGGGCTGCTGGGCAGTCATGTCGAAGATGCCCTGGGCAATTTCGAGGGCTTGGGTGGTGTAGCTGAGCGATCGCAATCCTGCCGCAATGATTGCCGTATCGTGGGGCCAGACCGAACCGATATGGTAGCCCATCGGGTTGTAGGCGGGGGACTGGCTGCTGAGGGTGCGGATGCCCCAGCCATTGAACAGGTCGGGGGCTTGCAGCCGTTCCGCAACGCTCTGGGCTTTGTCATCCGACAAAATGCCCAGGTCCAGGCAATGCCCTGGGTTGGAGGTGATGCCATCCACCCGATCGCCCTGACCATCAAGGGCAAGGGCAAAGTAGCCCTGGTTCGGTAGCCAGAAGTCTTTTTCAAAGCGCTGTTTGAGAGCCTGGGCATCTTCCTGCCACTGACGTTCCCAGGTTTCCAGGCGACTATCCGGATCGCCGCTTTCGCGCTTCAGCTGTGCCAGGTGGCTCATTCGCATTTTGGCGGCATAGACATAGCCCTGTACCTCGACCAGGGCGATCGCTCCTTCCGCCAGGTTTCCCTGGGCATTGACCATGCTGTTTTCGAAGTCTTTCCAGCCCTGGTTTTTCAAGCCGCCAGGCGATCGCCGCTCATAAGCCAGGTAGCCCGTGGCAGCACAGTTGCGATCGATCCACGCCATCGCTGCCAGGGCGTTCTCCCAGTACTGGTCGAGGAAGGCGCGATCGCCCGTCCACATCAGATAATCGGCAAACAACATCAGCCACAGGGGCGTGGCGTCCACGGTGCCGTAGTAGGGGGTGTGGGGAATCTCGTTGCATCGCGCCATTTCGCCCAGGCGCAGTTCGTGGAGGATTTTGCCTGGTTCCTCTTCCCGCCAGTCGTTGGTTTCCTTGCCCTGGTAGGCTGCCAGCACCGCCAGGGTTTGGCGGGCGATGTCGGGGTTGAGGATGAGGGTTTGCAGGGCGGCGATCAGGGAGTCGCGCCCAAACAGGGTGGAGAACCAGGGAATACCAGCGGAGAGGATCTTGCCTGTCCCAAAGGTTTGCCTCAGCAGGTATACATCCTGTTCCGCTCGTTCGATGATTTGGTTGAGGGAGCGGTTGTCGGTGCGGATGCGGGTGGTGCGATCGCCCCATTGATGAGTTTCTATTGTTTCGGCGGCGATCGCCTGTCCCAGATTCGCAGGCGCACTGACGGCAGAGGCGGGCTGGTTGTTCAAAAAGGGCTGGAGGCGATAGCCCAGAACGAGGGTTTCGTGGGATGCCAACAACACCCGCCAGAGTGCGGTGTAGCCCTTGAACGCATCCGGTGGACGCCGATAAAACTGGATGCGCGACTCCATCAACACTTGATCCAGTCCACAGTATGCAAGGATCAACTCGCCCGCTTCTCCTGCCTGGGAACCGTCGTTAAATTGCAGCGGAGGCAGGGTTTCCTTTCCTGGAACCGATTGGGAAGGATTTGGGGGATAGATCCGTCGCATCATCACGCCCCGCTGCTTGCGCACCCGTCCACGAATCTCGAACAGGTCGGCAAAATCCGCATCAAAACTGAGGCTCAGTTCAAAGGAAACGGGAGCCGTGCTGTAGTTGGTCAGGGTAATTTCTTCGAACAAGCCCCCCTGTAATACCAGATCCCGCTGAATGCCAATGGTTTCGGCAGGAAGGAGGCGATCGCCCTCCGCAATGGAGGGGTTGGAGCACAACGCCGAGAGTGTAAACCCCCGGTGAGTGGTGCTGCTCAACAAAATGAGGGGCTGTCCCTCAAACTGCAAGTCCAGCCGACTGAGGAAGCGGGTATCCTGACAAAACAGCCCCAAATTGGGGTCGGGTTGGTCATGCTTTACCCCAGAATCTTTTACCCCAAGAGCTTTTACCCCAGAAATATTGCCCAGGGTGTCGGTAATCAAGAACAGGTCGTCGTCCTTCAGGGTCAGGGTTGGCGGCTGGTGCTGCCCGTGGGCATGAGACCATTCTGGAATTGGTACCTGTTGCGCCGGGGCGAAGGTGCGCCCATCCACCTCCACAATCTGGGGGCTTTGGTTGTTCTGGGCATCGGACATGGGGGTGCTCCTGAGAAATGGGACATGGCGCATTTCTCGTCATTCTCGGGTTGCAACGGGTGTCTCGCTACTGTCATCCGATAGAAGCGGGCAACAGGACAAAGAGGGGCGATCGCCGAGCGATCGCCCCTCTTAACAAACCTGAGATCTTTTCAAGACCTAAAAGCGTTTCAAACCCTAAAAATGGTTGATTTCAGGTGCTTTTAATCCCTCCGCTGGCAGCAGAGAAACCTCAGTGGCTTCGGCAGCGGGTAGCTTATTGGCGTTTACCACGTCGTAAGCGGTTTGCAGGGTTTGCGTGATCTGAATCGCCGTAGCGTCATAGAGCTGGGTAAGCAGCTTTGGATACAGCCCAATACCAATGATGGGAATGATCAGAGAGGCGATGATGAACACTTCGCGGGGTTCCGCATCCACCAGCACTTCATGTTCCACCAGCTCCTTGTTTTCGGGACCGTAGAAGATTTCGCGCAGCATCGACAGCAGGTAGATGGGGGTGAGGATGACGCCCACTGCCGCCAGAATTACCATGATTACCTTGAAGGTGAGGTCATAGGCGGGGCTGGTGGCAAAGCCTACAAACACCATTAGCTCGGCGATGAAACCGCTCATCCCCGGTAGGGCGAGGGATGCCAGGGAGCAGGTGGTGAACATGGCGAAGATCTTAGGCATTTTGCGACCGACGCCGCCCATCTCGTCGAGGATGAGGGTGTGAGTGCGATCGTAGGTGGCTCCCACCAGGAAGAAGAGGCTGGCACCAATCAAGCCGTGGGAAACCATTTGCAGCATTGCACCGCTCAGCCCCAGGTCGGTGTAAGAGGCAATCCCAATTAGCACGAAGCCCATGTGGGAAATTGAGGAGTAGGCAATCTTTCGCTTCAGGTTTCGCTGGGCGAAGGAGGTCAGCGCCGCATAGATGATGTTGACCACCCCCAGGATCACCAGAATTGGGGCGAAGTAGACATGGGCATCCGGCAGCATTTGCACGTTCATGCGGATCAGTGCATAACCGCCCATCTTCAGAAGAATCCCCGCCAGCAGCATGTGGACGGGAGCGGTCGCCTCACCGTGGGCATCGGGGAGCCAGGTGTGCAGCGGGAAGATCGGCAGCTTGACGGCGTAGGCGATCAGGAATCCGGCGTAGGCGAAGAGCTGAAACTTTATTGGAAAGTCCTTCGCCATGAGTGCCTGCATATCGAAGGTGACGGTGTCGCCGTAGAACGCCATCGCCAGAGCCGCCACCAGGATGAATAGCGAACCGCCTGCGGTGTAGAGGATGAACTTGGTCGCGGCATAGAGACGCTTCTTACCGCCCCAGATGGAGAGCAGCAGGTAAACCGGGATCAGTTCCAGTTCCCACACCAGGAAGAACAGCAGCATGTCCTGCACGGCAAACACCGCAATCTGCCCACCGTACATCGCCAGCAGCAGGAAGTAGAACAGGCGCGGCTTCAGGGAGACGGGCCAGGCAGCGAGGGTTGCCAGGGTGGTGATGAAGGAGGTCAGCAGGATCAGGGGCATGGATAGCCCATCTGCACCGACCGACCAGCGTAGATCCAGCATGGGGAGCCAGGTGTAGCTCTCGACCAGTTGCAGCCCGGAGATGCTGGGATCGTATTGGGTATAGAAGGCGTAGATCAGGATGGAGAAGTCAATTAAGCCGACAACGAGCGCATACCAGCGCACGGTTGTCCCATCCTTGTCGGGGATAAAAGGAACCAGGAGGGAGGCGGCGATCGGTAGCAAAATGACCGTCGTTAGCCAGGGAAAAGTAGCAAGATCCATGGAATTTTATGATGCGTATATCGATTCGTTGCCGAGTTTTGAAAGGATTTTGGGTAACGAGAAATAGGGATTGCGGGAAAAGGATTTTGGGTTAAAGAGGAGTGAGAAAACGCTCAGGATACCTGAAGTTTAGAAAAAGAATTGGAAAAACCAGAGGCTTCGAGGATACATGAGCCATGCATTCTCGAAGCCAATTGGGAGGGCGATCGCCCTAGGTAATCCCAGACACCAGAACCAGCCCCAGCACGGCTCCAAACACAATCAGCGCGTAGAACTGTGCCCGACCATTTTCCAGGTACTTCAGTCCTTCCCCGGTGACCAGGGTGACGAAGCCCGCCAGGTTAACCAGCCCATCGACGATGCGAACATCCACTTCCAGTACTTGCTTTGCCAGACGACGACTGCCTTTGACGAAGGCAACATCGTAGATGTCGTCGATGTACCACTTGTTGAGGGAAAGGCGGTAGAGCGGTTGGATGCGCTGGGCGATCGCCTCAGGATCCAGGCTATGGCGCAGATACATCATCACCGCCAGGCTGATGCCGATCAGACCAATGCCGACAGAGCTACCTGCCATCGTCAGGAACTCTTTCCACTCAAACCCTGGCTGGATACCGATCCCCGTCACGGCTTCCACCACTTCTCCGGGGGGATGGATGAATGCCTCAAAGTAGTTGCCGAAGGGCGTTCCCACCAGACCGACGAGGATGGAGGGAACCGCCAGCACCATCAGCGGCAGGGTCATCGAAAGCGGCGACTCGTGGGGCACATCGCTGTGGTGATGGTCGTGATCATCGTGAGCCTCGTCAGCGGGATATTCCGCCGTCAGCTCTTTGGGGTTCATCGCACCAGGACCAAACGCCAACCCCATGCGCTGCAACTGCTCATTCTTGAGCTTCTTCTTGATGGATTCGTCTTTGCCCCGGAACGTGCCTTCAAAGGTGGTGAAGTACATTCGGAACATGTAGAAAGCGGTGATACCAGCGGTGACAAAGCCAACTGCCCACAGCGCCGGATTCGTCTGGAAGCTTGCACCCAGAATCTCATCCTTAGACCAGAAACCCGCGAAAGGTGGAATCCCAGAAATGGCAAGGGTTCCAATCAAGAAAGTAAAGGATGTGACGGGCATGTACTTCCGTAAACCACCCATCAGCCGCATGTCCTGGGCGTAGACGGCATCATGCCCCACCACCGCTTCCATGCCGTGGATGACGGAACCGGAGCAGAGGAACAGCATCGCCTTGAAGTAGGCGTGGGTCATCAGGTGGAACAGCCCTGCGCCATAGGCTCCGGCTCCCATTGCCATGACCATGTAGCCCAACTGCGACATGGTGGAATAAGCCAATCCCTTCTTAATGTCGTTCTGCGTAATCGCGATGGTTGCGCCCATAAAGGCGGTGAAGGCTCCCGTCCAGGCAACGATGCTCATGGCATCGGGCAGCGCCTCGAACATGGGGAACATCCGTGCCAGCAGGAAGACCCCGGCTGCCACCATCGTTGCGGCGTGAATCAGCGCGGAGATGGGCGTCGGACCTTCCATCGCGTCGGGCAGCCACACATGGAGCGGAAATTGTGCAGACTTGGCGACAGGACCGAGGAACACCAGGATGGCGAAGAAGCCCGCCAGCGAACCGCTGATGCTACCGAGTTCCACGAGTTCATGGAGGCGTTCGCCAACGACCTCAAACTCAAAGCTTCCGGTTGCCCAGTACAGCGCCAAAATCCCCAGCAGCAAGCCAAAGTCACCAACCCGGTTGGTCACAAAGGCTTTTTGACAGGCATCTGCCGCCGCTTTGCGGTCATACCAAAATCCAATGAGCAGGTAGGAACACATCCCCACCAATTCCCAAAAGACATAAACCTGAACCAGGTTGGGGCTGATGACCAGACCCAACATGGAGGAACTGAAGAGGCTGAGATAGGCATAGAAGCGAACATAGCCGGGATCATGCGCCATGTAGCCATCGGTGTAGATCATCACCAGGAAGGCTACGGTGGTCACAATCACCAGCATGAGTGCCGCCAGGTGGTCGATGGTATAGCCCATCGCGAGGTGAAAATCCCCGGCGGAAGCCCAGTCGATGTAGAGGGTGTAGGCTTCATGCCCCTGAATTTGGCTCCAGAGCAACCCAAAGGACAGCACCATCGCCGCCCCGATGAGCGAGACGATGAAGGTGGAGCTGAGCGATCGCAACTTTGTTGTGACGTTGCCATAGGAAATCAGTCCTATGCCCAGCACCATCGCCCCCAGCAGTGGCAGGGTTGGAATGAGCCACGCAAATTGATAAAGGGAATCCATAACTTATCGAGTACAACCTTTCGCGAGTCTACGGGTTTGCTTTAACTTTCTTAATTTGCCAACACAAAACCGTCTACATTTTGGCATAGCTTTGCAAAATACAGACGTTCCAGGGGAATGAGTCTGAGTACATCGTAGCGACAAAATACCGCCGCCCCGGTGCTGCCTGACAGGCTAAAATGCTTGCCCACACTCAATTTCCCAGAAAGGGAGAAAGTCAAAAGTTACACAGCAACATTCATTTATAACCTTTGGCAACTCTTAAGAATTGGCTTGACAGGAGGGCGATCGCCTGTCTTTTTCCTCTATCCTTTCTATCTCTTCCATAAATCTTCCGCCTTACCCACCCTGTTCGCTATTTTTCTAACCCCTCGATTGGGCGTTTTCTGGGAAAGAACATCCCCCCCGTCATTCCCGCGTACGCGGGAATGACGGGGGGGTAAATGGCTATGACCGATAGGCTTGCGATGGATGCCCATTTTCATGGGCATGACGGATCGCTCCTGTAAGCGAGATATTCTTTTGCAGAAATCACCTTAGGGATCTGCGGCTTAATAGAGTTGTTGGGTAATAAGCCCAGAAATCCTTGAAAGCCTTTCCTGGCAAGCATTTCAGTGATTTTGCCGTGGAATCCCTGAAAGCTAGGCTACATAAGGGTTTCAGCGATTTCGATCACTATTTCCCAACAGGTCTAATAAAATCCCCATTTTTGAGAGAGAAGGCTGGCAAAGCCAGCCTTCTCTCTCAAAAATGAGGATTTTATTTTCTTGTAAGTCCCTTAGATTAAATTGTGCGGGGATTGTTACCCGCTCTGGTGATTCAGAGAATTCCCACAGAACGATAAGATATATGAGAATTCTGTTAACTTGGGCATCTCTCCGCTCAAGTTTGGCTAGCTCTCTGTTGTGACCATCGGGAAACGCCTGTGTTCAAAACCATCCTCAAAGATTTTCGCATCATCTTCGAACGCGACCCGGCTGCCCGCAACTGGATGGAAGTGCTGACCTGCTACCCCGGTTTGCAAGCACTTCTGTTGCATCGCTTTGCTCACTTTCTCTATCGGTGGCATTTGCCCTTCATTCCTCGCCTCATTTCCCACATTGCCCGCTTTCTGACAGGGATTGAGATTCACCCAGGCGCTTCCATCGGCTGTGGCGTCTTCATCGACCACGGCATGGGGGTAGTGATTGGGGAAACGGCGATCGTGGGCGACTATGCGCTGATCTACCAGGGCGTTACCCTCGGCGGGACGGGGAAGGAAAGTGGCAAGCGCCACCCAACCCTCGGCGAGAATGTGGTCGTAGGAGCCGGGGCGAAAGTCCTCGGCAATTTGAATATTGGCGATAACGTGCGCATTGGTGCGGGTTCCGTGGTGCTGCGGGATGTGCCTTCGGACTGCACGGTGGTGGGCGTGCCGGGGCGGGTGGTGTACCGCTCTGGAGTGCGGGTCAATCCGCTGGAGCATGGGAGCCTGCCCGACTCGGAAGCGCAGGTGATCCGCGCACTGGTCGATCGCATCGAAGCCCTGGAGCAACAACTGAAGGAAATTCGAGAAGCCCCCCCTGTGGCAACCATCGAGATTCGCCCTGCCTCCGCAGATGGCGATTCAGCGGATGGGCGGAAGGCGCTGGTCGGCATCACATCGAACTCCTGTAGCCTTTCGGACCATGTGCTGCAAGAGTTCTTCAATGGTTCAGGGATCTAAGAACTAACCAAGAAAAGAAAAACCCATTTGGGGAAAGCGGGTGCGGCGTCGCCGCACCCGCTTTCCCCAAATGGGTTTTTCTTTTCTTGGAGCACTCTTAAGCTTCTTCTCGGAATTGAGCGATCGCCTGGCGTAACTCTGGAACCCTCTCTTTCAGATTGTCCAGGGTGATTTTCTCCTGGTCGCCCGTCTTCAACCATTTCAGTTGCACTGTGCTCGATGCGGCTTCGTCATCGCCGATGATGAGACAGGCGATCGCCCCACTCCGGTCTGCCCGTTTGAACTGCTTGCCGAAGGCGCTGCCGCTGAGGTCGAGATCGGCGGAGAAGCCCTGCTGGCGCATCTGTTGGGCGACCCTGAGGGCAAAGGATTCGGCGCGATCGCCCCGCGACACCACGTAGAAATCGAGCGGTGCCTGGGGTACGGCTTGGGTTTGTTGGAGCAACAGGATCAGCCGCTCCAGACCGCTTGCCCAGCCCACCGCCGGGGTGTCGGGACCGCCCAGTTCTGTCACCAGCCCGTCGTAGCGACCGCCCGCACAAACCGTTGCCTGGGCACCCAGGTCAGCCGACTGAATTTCGAAGACGGTGTGGGTGTAGTAGTCTAGCCCGCGCACCAGGCGGGGGTTGATGTTGAAGGCAATGCCCAAATCCGTCAGCATTTGCTGCACCCGCTCAAACCGCTCCTGGGAGGTGGGGCTGAGGTGATCCAACATACTGGGGGCACCTTCCAGGATTTTCTGGGTATTGGCGTCCTTGGTGTCGAGGATGCGGAGGGGGTTGCGGGTGAGGCGCACCTGGGAGTCTTCGTCCAGCTCGTCGCGGAACGGGATGAGGTAGTTGACCAGGGCTTCGCGGTAGGACTGGCGATCGCTCGCATCCCCAATGGAGTTGAACTCCAGCGACAAATTCTGTACCCCGATCGCCCGCAGAAAATCGGTGGCGATCGCAATCACCTCGGCATCGGCACGGGGATCAGCACTGCCCAGCACCTCGACCCCCAACTGGTGAAACTGCCGCTGCCGCCCCGCCTGGGGACGCTCATAGCGGAACATGGGACCGAGATACCAGAGCCGCTGGGTGCCGCCCTGGGCATGGAGGCTGTGCTCGATATAGGAGCGCACTGCTCCCGCCGTACCTTCGGGACGCAGGGTGAGGGGGCGATCGCCCCGGTCGGTAAAGCTATACATTTCCTTGCTCACCACATCGGTCGCTTCGCCAATGCCCCGCTCAAACAGGTCGGTTTGCTCAAAGATGGGCGTCCGAATTTCCCGGTAGGCGGCACGCTGCATCACCTCGCGGGCGATCGCCTCCACCCGCTGCCAGTAGCCCACCTCATCGGGCAAAATGTCCCGCGTTCCTCGAATTGCCTGAATTGCGCCCATGTGTTTCTGTGATTGCTGCTTGTCTTTGTGCTTGTCTTTGTGCTTGTCTTTGATGGTCTGTCTAATTATTAGAGCAAGTTTATCAACATGCTTGCCATTTTTCTAAAACCCCTGATTTTGCGTGCGCGAAGTGCAGGCAAAATCAGGGGTTTTAGAAAAATGGTGGAGGGATCAATCCATCTTCACAAGTTCCTCAAAGTCTTGGAGTAGAAAAGAAATCGAGACGAGTTTTGGGGTGAAGCTCCTAACCGGGAAGGCTCCAGCCACGCTACAGACAATTTTCCTCAAAACGTCAGACTCATCGTGCCAATTGGAGGCAAAAAGCATATGTTCCAAGAATGGACAGGATTTACCCCAGGTAAATGGACGCAGGAAATCGACGTGCGTGACTTCATCCAAAAAAACGTCACGCCTTACACCGGAGACGAATCCTTCCTGTCTAGCGCGACAGAACGCACGCAGGCACTGTGGAAGCAGGTAGCGGAGTTAATGAAGCAGGAACGGGAAAAAGGCATCCTGGATGTGGATACCTCCGTTCCCAGTGGCATTACAGCCCATGAAGCTGGCTATATCGACCCATCCCTTGAGCAAGTCGTGGGTCTACAAACCGACAAGCCCCTGAAGCGGGCGATCATGCCCTTAGGTGGCATTCGAGTGGTCAAGTCCTCCCTCGAAGCCTATGGGTATACGCTAGATCCGCAGACCGAGGAGATTTTCACAAAGTATCGCAAAACCCACAACGATGGTGTGTTCGCCGCTTATACCAAAGAGATGCGGCTGGCACGGCGATCGGGTGTGATTACAGGTTTGCCCGATGCCTATGGTCGGGGACGGATCATTGGGGACTATCGCCGGGTGGCGCTGTATGGAGTCGATCGCCTGATCGACGACAAGAAGAAGCAGCAGGAATCCCTGGAAATTGATGTGATGGATGAGTACACCATCAAGCTACGGGAAGAACTGACCGAGCAAATCCTGGCGCTGTTTGAGCTGAAAGAAATGGGGATGCGCTACGGGTTTGACCTGGGGCGTCCGGCGGCGAATGCGAAAGAAGCGGTGCAGTGGGTCTATTTCGGCTACCTGGCAGCGGTGAAAGAGCAAAACGGTGCGGCGATGTCTTTGGGACGCACCTCTAGCTTCCTCGACATTTACTTTGAGCGGGATCTGGCAAATGGGACCGCCACTGAACTGGAATTGCAGGAAATCATCGACCACTTCGTGATGAAACTGCGGATGGTGCGCTTCCTGCGTGCGCCTGCCTATAACGAACTGTTCTCTGGCGACCCCACCTGGGTCACCGAGTGCGTCGGCGGTGTGGGCGTGGATGGGCGTCCTCTGGTCACGAAGAACAGCTTTCGGGTGCTGAACACCCTCTACAACCTGGGACCCGCACCGGAACCCAACCTGACCGTGTTGTGGTCGGTGAACCTGCCGATCGCCTTCCGCAAGTTCTGCGCCAAGGTTTCTATTGACACCAGTTCCATCCAGTACGAAAACGACGACCTGATGCGTCCGTATTGGGGCGATGATTACGGGATCGCCTGTTGCGTCTCAGCGATGCGGCTGGGCAAGCAGATGCAGTTCTTCGGCGCACGGGTCAACCTGGCGAAGACCCTGCTCTATGCCATCAACGGCGGTCGCGATGAAAAGTCGGGCGACCAGATTGCCCCTGCCTATGCTCCAATTACCACGGAGTACCTGGAATATGAAGAGGTTTGGGCACGGTTTGACCGGATGATGGATTGGCTTGCCAAAGCCTACATCAACACCCTCAACGTCATCCACGCGATGCACGACAAGTACAGCTACGAGCGGATTGAAATGGCGTTGCACGATCGCGATGTCTTCCGCACGATGGCTTGCGGTATTGCTGGCTTGTCGGTGGTGGCAGACTCCCTCTCGGCGATCAAGTACGCCAGGGTGAAAGTGCGGCGGAACGAGGAAGGGTTGGTGACCGACTACGAAATCGAAGGCGATTTTCCGAAGTTTGGTAACAACGACGATCGCGTTGACAGCATTGCCTCCGAACTGGTGAAACAGTTCATGCTGAAGCTGAAGCAGCACCCCTGCTACCGCAACGCTACTGCGACGCAATCCCTGCTCACCATCACCTCCAACGTGGTGTATGGCAAGAAGACGGGCAGCACCCCCGACGGTCGCAAAGCGGGCGAACCCTTCGCACCGGGAGCCAACCCAATGCATGGACGGGATACCAATGGGGCGATCGCCTCTCTCGCCTCCGTTGCCAAGCTGCCCTATGACTACGCCCAGGATGGCATTTCTAACACCTTCTCCATCGTTCCCGGTGCCCTGGGCAAGACGAAGGATGACCAGGTAAACAATCTGGTGGGGATGCTCGATGGCTACTGCACCGACAGTGGGTTCCACCTCAATGTCAACGTGCTGAACCGCGACACCCTGCTGGATGCGATGGATCACCCTGAAGAGTATCCGCAACTTACCATTCGGGTTTCGGGCTATGCGGTCAACTTTATCAAACTGACCCGCGAGCAACAGCTCGATGTGGTGAATCGGACGTTCCACGAACGGTTCTAGTGGTCTGTCAAACCTAATTTTGTGGAAAAATTCCTGCGGAATTTCTCCACAAAATGAAACCAAAAACAGCACTAGTACATGAGGGGTGGGCGGCAGTCGTAAGGCTTGCCTTGGGAGGACAACATTGCGATCGCCCTCGCCCCCAGGGGATTTCCCCCTATTCTCTGTTGAGGTCTGACGTTAGTGGGGCTTGGAAACAAGCCCCTTCCATGTTTCAAACGTTTGGATCGACAAGTTTGGATCGATAAGTTTGGATCAACAAGTTTGGATCGACAAGTTTGGATCAACAAATTTTGACCGTGTTTTAACTGTCCTTTTTATGGGAGAGGGCTATGTTTAAGAAAATTTTGGTAGCCATTGATGATATTGAGCGCGATCGCCAGGTGTTTGATGAAGCGCTGGCGATCGCCCAGGCGCAAGGCTCCAGCCTTTTGCTCCTGCACATTTTGCCCAGCGAAAACCAGGCGAATGTTTTCCCCCCAACCCTGATGGGCTATGGCACACCGCTTTTGGTTGAGACAACCATTGAGCGCTTCCGGCAGGACTGGAAAGCCCTGGAAAGTCATGGGCTGAGTATGCTCCATGCGATCGCCGCCGAAGCGAAGGCAAAAGGTGTATCCTGCGACTTCATCCAGCTAGCTGGCTCCCCGGCTCCCCTGATTTGCGCGATCGCCCGCGACTGGAACGTGAATCTGGTAGTCATGGGGCGGCGCGGCTTTTCAGGGCTGACCGAATTTTTGGCAGGCAGCACCAGCAACTATACCCTGCACCATGCCCCTTGCTCGGTTCTGGTGGTGCAAAACCAACCTGCTTCCGAGGAAAAGGAAAAGGCGCAGGCGAATGTGATTCCGTTGTCTCAGAATTCTTGAGGGAATAAACCACAGAGGCACGGAGAGCACAGAGGGAAGAAGAATCTCAAACCCTCCCTGTCCTCTGTGCCTCTGTGGTGAAACCTCAGGGTTGAATCTCAGGTTAAAGGACGTTGCTGGCTTCCTTGCCGTAGGCTTGCCATGCCAGATCGACCAGCCCATTGACAATTGCTGCTGCCACTACAGCACTCCCCTTCCGTCCTTCAATACGGATATGGGGAATGAGGGAGTTTTTGAGCCGTTCTAGAGCCACGTCAACCCCTACAAATCCCGCTGGCGTCCCGATGACCAGAGCAGGTTTGATTTCCTCTTCCTCGATCAGATCCACCAGGGTTGTGAGGGCGGTTTGTGCCTGCCCAACCACGAAAATGGCTTCGGGGTAGCGTTGCGCCAGGGTTTCGATGCCCCAAGCGACGCGTGTTTTTTCCCGTTGGGGACGGGTGAGGGCATCCATGCTGCAATAAACGGGGTTAGCGAATGTCCCCTGGGTGATGGGGGTGATGCCTACCTGTACCATCGGTACATCGACAACTATGGTGCTGCGGGCAGCGAGGGCGGCGGCTCCTGCCTGGAGTGCATTGTCAGAGAAGCGGATCAGCGACTTGTATTCAAAGTCGGCTGTGGCATAGATAACGCGACGGACAATTTCATATTCCGATGGCGAAAAGGTATGGTCACCAATTTCGCGATCGATGATTTGCAGACTTTGTGCATCTGTGACGTGCCACTCCATGATTCACCTGACTCCAATGGATGGGGAAGAGTGTCAAACTCCTTCCGCTTGTCCTTTGAAACGTGCAACTGGCAACTGCGGACACCCTTTTCCAAAACTGCCGATAGTACTGCCGATAGTTTTGATGAGAATGCTTGATTCTGACTGTTGCCCGTTGCCTATCTCAATTGCCCATCATCGTTGCATATTTCTTACCAAACTGAAGCAAAAATCTTGGAGATTGCTTCCTCTGATTTGATGGGGAACAATTCCAAAAGGTTGCTTAAAATAACCTGCTCGCCATTTTTCCAAAACCCTTGATTTTGCTTGCGCGAAGCACACGCAAAATCAAGGGTTTTGGAAAAATGGCGAAGGTATTGTAAAAACATTGATGTTATGTGGCAGCGCACTGCACTGCCACACAACGGATAAGAGAACGATGCTGTGTGGCGGCGTACTGCGCTACCACACAACGAATAGGAAAGCTTGGAGAACCTATTCATTTTCCAGCTTCAGCTTTCAGATGGTTTGGAGCTGTTGAGCATGGGCGAAAGGTAGGCGACCAGAACGCCCATCGCAAATCCAGCGATATTGCGGACGAGGGGTAGCCAGTCTGAGGTGCGCGTTACCACGGGCGCAATGCCGAAGGCAATGAACAAGATGCCCCAGAGCGGCGAGAAAATGAGTGCCCATTGCCAGGCGACCAACTGGTTAGGCTTGCGGGGTTGGGCAGCAAAACCGCAAACAACGCCACCAATGACCGAGGTGATGAGGGTCAAAATCCACTGTTCGCGAGGCAAGCCAGGAACAACGTTGCATCCACCCTGACGCAGGCAGGCCTCAACGGAGGTTAGCGCTCCCACAATGGAGCCGTCTTCGCCCTTTTCTCTGACGAAGAACTGGTTGCCATACCGGGTTTGCAACTCAATCCAGAAGGTGCGCGGCAGGAGGTCATAGAAAGCATCGCCCACACTGAAGTTAAGGAGATTGCCACCACGGGGATCGGCGACTAACAACAGGCTTTTCTCATCGAGCTTCCAAAAATCTTTGACGGCGCGACCGGGGGTGCGATCGAACTGGGTCAGGACGCGCAGCTTCCAACCTGTTTCTTCTTCAAACTCTTTCAAGTGCTGGTCGAGATCTGCTTCCTGGACCGTAGCCAGGGAGTCTGCCAGATCAATGATGTTGGTGGGGTTCGCTGGGAGCAGATCGGGGTTGTCGTAGGCATGGGCGGCAGGTGCGATCGCCCCACTTAGCCCGATCAACAACACAACCAAGATTCCCCGCAGTATTCCCTGAAACAGCGATTTGAAAGGCGTTCGCACAAGTGACATAGTTTTGCCTGATTGAAGAGAGAAACGGTCTACAAATGGTTTGCGGATCAGAAGCGATGGACAGCGGATTACCCAATGAGGGGTTAAGCAAGACAATCAGTTACTTAACAGTAGATTAAAGATTAGTGGCAAATCCCGCCGTAAATTAATAGAACAATAGTGAATATTTACAATTCGTAATCTTAATCTAATACAAAACCTCAGCTTATGCCGTGTCCTTTTGTGAAATTTAGTCCAGGGTATGGCGACGGTGGCAAAACGGGGAACTATCGTTTTGGTTAGCCTCTGGATAAGGTTCAGTGTCATGTTCAGGAGAAGGGCAATGCCCCCATTTCTGCCCAGGTGGATGGCTCAGGTTAAGCGGCGGCGATCGCCCGACCTGTTCTCAGAAATTGAGGATGATGAGCTGCGACAGTCTGTAAAGCGCCTGCATATAACGATGGTAAAAGCGCGATGGGCGATCGTCGTGGCGCTCTGGGTATTGCTTTTGCCGCCCGTGCTGTGGATGCTGCGCCGGGACATTCGCCTGATGCTCGACACCTTCACCTGGACAGCGGTGCGCTATGCCCTTGCCTTCAAGCCCTGGGTCGCCGTTGCCCTCTCCCTCTGTATAGGTATGACTCTGGGCGTCCTGGTGTGGCAGAGCCGCAATATTTTGTATGGACTGCCGGAGAAAGAGGTGAAGCGGCTCCAAAAGCAGGCACAACAGATTTGTGAACGGGGCGATCGTCATCCCCTCTGGCGCTGGGTCTGCAAATGAGAGCAGAGCGATCGCCCAACCGTAGGCCCAACCATAGGGTCGGGTTTCGCGTCATCTTGATCATCCGCAACCCCAAACATGATTTGTGCGCACCGCTGAGCAGTACGCACAAATCATGGCTTCTTTAACGGGATTTGATAAACACCTATCCCATCAAAATAACCCGGTTGATCACATGGATAATGCCGTTGTCTGCCTCAATATCGGGCGTCAGCACCGTCGCATTCTTCACCTCAAACACGCCATTGCAGTTGATGGGAATCGGTGAACCTTCGAGGGAGGTGAGGCTATCCATCGAAGCCAGGTCGGCGCGGCTGTACTTGCCAGACACCACATGAAACTTGAGGATGCGTCCCAGTTGGGGAGGATTTTGTACCAGGGTTTGCACAGTTCCGGGGGGCAGCGCTTCAAATGCCGCATCCACGGGAGCGAACACCGTGAAGGGACCGGGGCTTTTGAGTGCTTCGACCAGACCTGCCGCCTGCACGGCTGCAACCAGGGTCTTGAAAGAGTCTGCACCCACAGCAATATCTACGATGTCTGCCATTTCGAAATCCTCTTAAATCCGTAGGGTTAGGTGTGCAATCTGAAACAATAGCAACGGTAGGATCGGGGCAGAAAAGCAATGCTCCATCCAATCAAAAAAAACTAAGGAGTCAGCCTTCAGCCCAATTGGTACGTCTATGGTTCAGTCTACACTGGAGCGGAGTGGCGAATGTGCCTCTATTCCTTGGTTTCGCTTATGGCGAGGCTAAAGGATGATTATTGGTACGGGGACGAATAAGCAAAAGGGTGAAGGGTTTGCAGAAACGTTGGGGAGAACAGTTTGAGTTTGGCGATCGCTTCTTTCGATTAGCCGCCATCAACGTCCTGTCAAACTTGATGGTGCCGTTAGCGGGACTGATCGACACCGCATTTTTGGGACACCTGGACGACATTCGCCATCTGGCAGGCGTCGCCCTCGCCACCATTCTCTTCAACTACCTGTACTGGACCTTTGGCTTCCTGCGGATGGGAACGACGGGGACAACGGCGCAGGCAGTTGGGCGTGGCGATGAGGCGGAGGTATGGTTGACGGGTTTGCGGAATGGGGCGATCGCTCTCACCGTCGGCTTACTCATTCTGCTGTTCCACGTGCCGCTGCGAGAACTGGGCTTTTGGATTCTCCAGGCAGATCCAGCGGTAAAACAAGCCGGGCGCGACTATTTCAATGCCCAAATTTGGGGCGCACCTGCGGCATTGTTAGATTTCGTGCTGGTGGGCTGGTTTTTGGGACGGGAGCGAGGGCGCACCGTGCTTGTCCTTTCTTTGATTAACAACAGCACCAATGTATTGCTGAATTACTGGCTGATTGTGCAACTGGGACTGGCAAGCACGGGAGCGGGAGCGGCGACGGCTCTTAGTCAGTACGCGATGCTGCTGGCAGGCATCTTCTTTGTCGCTCGTGAATGGAATTGGGGACAGATTCGAGCGATCGCCCCCCATCTACTCGACCCCACCGCCCTCAAAGCCGCCTTCTGGCTCAACAGCAATATTGTGATCCGCACCTTTGCCCTGGTCACCACCTTTTCGATTTTCACCAACCTCAGTTCCATTATGGGAACGGTCGTTTTGGCGGCAAATACCTTGATGTTGCAAATTATTTCCTTCTCCGCCTATTTCATTGACGGCATCGCCTTTGCTACCGAAAACTTTGCCGGGTTGTTTTGGGGACAGGGGGAACGGCGGAAGTTAGTCGCGCTCACCCAACTGGCAGGAAGTTCGAGTTTAGTGCTGGGTGTGGCGATCGCTGCCCTTTTCATTGCCATTCCCCGTCCTCTCTTTGGCTTGCTCACCCGCCATGACCCTGTGCTGGAAACGGTGGCAGAAAGCGTGTTCTGGCTCATCCCCGTGCTGGGCTTTGGCTCGATCGCCTACATGCTCGACGGCTACTTTTTGGGACTCACCTCAGGGCGCATCCTCCGCAATGCTGCGCTACTCTCGACCCTGGTGGGCTTTTTGCCCTTGGCGGCGATCGCGTACCACCTCCAAAACCCCACGCTCCTCTGGCTCGCTCTCAGTAGTTTTATGGTTACCCGCAGCCTCACCCTGGGCAGCCAACTTCCCACCACGCTAAAGGAAACGCCTCAGGACTGACGCATAGGTGGGTTAGTTGGGTAGTGCCTGACCAACTAAAAATCGTGAAATCGCGTATCATTCCTGAAAATCTTGTTCCTGAAAATCTTGCGTATGTTGGGAGCATTCTGCCAATTGGCTACGTCATTCTTCCCGAACGCTTCTCATCTTTTACTGTTCCTGCTCTCCCATAATTGCTAATGATGAACTTCTCCCTTGCTCTGTTTTCAAAAGCCATAACCTGTGCCGTCCGGCGTTGGGGTTGGCTCAGTTGTCTTGCGCTGGTGGGTAGTTTGGGCATAGCGCAGCCTGCGATCGCCGCCGAAGAAGTGGTGCTGACTTACGGCATTCTCCAAGCCGCCTTTCCAGTGTCGGATTTTCGCACCCTGGCTGAGACGGGGGAACCTTCATCCTCGATCGCCTTTTACCTGGGGATTGCTGGGGTTGATCCGGCGGCGGCGCGGAATACGTTACTCTCCCCGGTTCCCATCAGCCGCGAGTTTTTGAATGTGCTGGGAACGGAGCGGGGCGATCGCCTCCTCGATCGCCTGGTGGATGTGGTGCATACCTCCTCTGGCGAGGGCAGCGTTCCGGCATTGCGATCGGCAATCTTGCGATCGGCTTCAGCGGATCAGCAGATTACGCTGCTTGAACTGATGGAGCACTATCCCAACGCCCAAATGTTTATCAACGGGGCAAATTTGTCTAACCTGATGCAAGACCTCTCGGAAGTGCAGCGTCTTGCCGAAGGCGAATGAGTCTTCCCACAGGCGAATGAGTTTTGCCGAAGGCGAATGGATAGTTGCAGGGCGATCGCCACTCACATTATTTGGTAGGACTTACGCACTGCGTGTAAAATCGCTCAACTGCGTAGGTTCTGTTCTGTTGATTTTGGTCTTTTTAAAACCAGGAAAATGCCAAGGATTGGAACGATTAACCTGAGCAAAACACCAGGAATGAGGATAAACCCTGGGGACGTTCTCAGCATGGTGGAGATGATGGTTTGTAGCAGGGTCAGGATGGTGGCAATATTCAAGCCATAGGCAGCAAGGGCAAACCACCTTGCCCACTTTTGTTCGCGAAAAAGCCCCAGGGCAATGAAGAAATAGCCAAAGGCGATGAGTAAATAGAGAATCAGTGAACCCAGGAGCGTGCGATCGCCCATCCCACGAAACATCACAATAAAGGATGAAGGCGTTATGAATAGGATGCTAGAAACTGGGTTGGCAAAAATGGCGATGAAGGTCAACGAGATGATGCCATACCACTTGCCAATGGGGGTGTACTGTAGCGGCTTATCCATAGGAAGATGCATGCAGTTTTAGGATCAGTTTTAGGATCAGTTTTAGGAACAGTCGGAGTTCAGTATAGAGAGCATGGACGCATTTGCCTTTGGAGAAAACTGCAAACTTGCGACTTTTCATATCCGTCCGGTTTGGGAGCATCTGCGCTAGTGTATTGCTGATGTGCGTCGCTGTTTTGAATTGAGGTGGGGTTCGCTCATGGTGCAGATACGGCGGAAGCAATGGATTTTGGCGGGGGCAGCGGGGGCGTCGGCGCTGGCGCTGGGGGCGATCACCGCTTTTGGCGGAGCGTTTCGTGTTTTTTCCCCTTCAGAAACCTATCCGCCAGCAATGGAGGAACTGGCGCTGGAGGCGGATGAGGATTCCCAGGTGTTACCCCTGGTTAATCTGGAACCTGCAGAACGGGCAGAGGCATTGCAGGCGATCGCAGCGGGGCGGCGTTCTCTCGACCAGGCACGGGCACGCTACCTGCTGGCGGCAGATTTCATCAACCAGGGGCGGGGTGGCTCGGCATTGCCCCTGCTGGAGGGGTTGGAAGCGGACTACCCAGTGCTGGCTCCAGCGATTTTGGCACGACGGGCACAGGCACAGGCGGCAACGGGAGATGGGGAGGCGGCACGGGCAACCTGGCAGCAATTACTAGACGACTATCCCGAAAGCCCAATGACCGTTGAGGCAAAGGAAGTCCTTGGTGCAGAGAATGAAGCGCTGTTGGAGGAGGCGATCGCCCGCTTTCCTGCCCATCCCCGGACCTTGCAGATTGTCCTGAACAAGCTGGTGGAAAATCCCAACCAGCCTGAGCTGTTGCTGTTGCTGGCACGGCATGGGGTGGATTTGCCCGACATCCCAGGGGTGCTGGATCGGTTGGTGGGAGAATACCCCGATCAGTTGACCCCCGAAGACTGGGAGGCGATCGCCTTTGCCTACTGGGAAAACCTGCGCTACGACGATGCGGGCAAAGCCTATGCCCAGGCTCCACCGACAGCAGTGAACCTGTACCGAGCGGGACGGGGGGCACATATTGGCGATCGCCGTACCGATGCGCTGACCTACTACCAGCAAGCGATTCAGAACTTTCCCGACGACCCCGAAACGGCAACCGCCATGCTGCGCATGGCAGACCTGGCACGTCCACCGGAAGGGGGTTTACTCTACCTGGATCAGGTCATCCAGCGGTTTCCCGATCGGGCGGGAGAGGCGTTGCTGCAAAAGTCTGAACTGCTCGATCAACTCAACAGCCCTGATGCGGCATCCCAGGCACGTCAGACGTTGCTGGCAGAGCATAGTAATTCGGATGCGGCGGCAGAACTGCGCTGGGGCTTAGCAGAGCGCAGCGTTGAGCAGGGCGACCTGGCAGCCGCCCAAGCCTGGGCAACGGAAGTTGTGGAGCAAAACCCAACCAGTAATGAAGCGCCCGAAGCCGCCTACTGGCTGGGCAAGTGGGCACTGGAGCAGGAGGATGAAGTGACGGCAACGGCTCGCTTTGAGTCGGTGTTGCAGCGCTATCCAGAGTCGTACTATGCGTGGCGATCGGCAACGATGCTGGGTTGGGATGTGGGGGACTTTACCACAGTGCGCTACCAGCAACCGGAGGTGCAACCGCTGGGACATCGCGTCAACCCCCCAGTCGGTTCAGATGCCCTGGTGGAACTCTATAAGCTGGGTCAGGATCGCGATGCCTATGCCCATTGGCAAATGGAATTTACCAACGCCAAAGCCCCCTCAGTGCCCGAACAGTTCACCGACGGGTTGATGCGCCTGGGGGTGAATGACAATCTGGATGGGATTTACATGATTTCGATGCTGCGGCGGCGCACCGATCCGGCTGAGCAGGCGGAGTACCAAACCCTGCGGCAGCAAACGGCGTATTGGGAAGCGCTCTATCCCTTTCCCTATATGGATTTAGTGGAAAAGTGGGCGGTGGAGCAGCAACTAAACCCAATGCTGGTAGTGGCGCTGATCCGCCAGGAGTCGCGCTTTGAACCCAAGATTCGTTCGGTCGCAGGCGCGACGGGGTTGATGCAGGTGATGCCTGCAACGGGTGACTGGATTGCGGGGCAGATTAACCTGACCGACTACAATCTGGAAGTCCCCGATGACAATGTGAAGCTGGGAACCTGGTATCTGGACTACACCCACGAAACCTATGCCGACCATTCTATGTTGGCGATCGCCAGCTACAACGCCGGACCCGGTAATGTGGACGATTGGGTGAACCGTTTTGGGCTGGAAGATCCCGATCGCTTTGTCGAACAAATTCCCTTCCCTGAAACGAAGGGCTATGTCGAAGCGGTGTTCGAAAATTACTGGAACTACCTGCGACTGTATAATCCGGCGATCGCCCAAAAAATGGAAGACTTAAACCAATAATACCTTTGCCAGTTTTCTAAAACCCCTATTTTGCGTTGGCTCAGCCTACGCAAAATTAGGAGCTTCAGGAAACTGGCGAGCGTGTTTACGACTGGGACTTACGCACTGCGTGTAAAAATCACTCAACTGTGTAAGGCGATCTCCAGAAAAGAATATCCCCATTTTTTGAGAGAGGGCGCGGCTAAGCCGCGCCCTCTCTCAAAAAATGGGGATATTCTTTTCTGGAGATCGCCTAAGTCTGATGATTTGAAAATCAATAGCTGTAAACGAATCCAGCGGTGTCAATTTCGATGGAGCGATCGCCCGGAATATCGCTCAGTTGTTCGCTGACCACAACCTCAACAATATTATTCTCAACAGAAACGATATACAAATTGATGCCAATATCTTCGGGGTTGTCGCTAGGAGGATAAGCCAGCAGGATAACTGGCGGGGGCAGGTAGCTGGTGTGGGTAGTGCCAAAGGAGATTGTGCCATTGGGCGGCAGTTCTCGTTGGAGCACGGAGGGCTGCGTCAGCTCAAACATGATAGGTATGTCTCCCCCATTCACCACATCGATGCGGATAGGGCGATTGGGGTTGAGTTGCCCATCGGGTGACGCACCCCGAAAGTTGACTTGCCCAATGACCTGGTCGGAAGGTATAGCGGCAGCAGAGGAGGGAACAACGTCGGTAGGAGCCGCCAGGGCTGGCATACTCCCCGACATTACAGCAGCGATACTCAGGGAAAGAAAGCGATGAAATTGCATAAAAGTGGGGGTCTGAGAAACTTACAAGTCAGCCGAAGAATAACACGAAAGTGGAGAAGTGAGGTTATTGATTCTGGAGTAACAGGGTTTACAAAAGACTCCAGAAACTTCCACCTCATGGCTTCCTATCCGGATAGTTTTATAAATTTTTAGCTCATTGAAAAGATTGGGGTATCACTTCCACTCTGCATTAAGGATTGAAAATAAAATAAAACCCGGAATTATTGATGAGAAGCGCGGCATTACCGCGCTTCTCATCAATAATTCTGGGTTTTATTTTGTACGTGATACTAAGGAGATTTCCGAATGTAAAATTCAGTGAACTTCCGGATCGACCTGGTGCAAATGACTGATTTTCCGGGAATGTTGGAAGTTGGAGCAGGTCGAGGCTCAATGCCCTTCGCTTAACATCTTGCTCTTAGCATTTATTTAGAAACTCATCAGCGTTTTTAGGAGCCTAAATTCCCTGATGGGATGCTCGGGTAGGTGCTTAATGTTCTGCAGCGGGAATTAGTATGGGAACTCTGTATGTTGGCGTCAACCCCTACGAGTGGGTGATGAGCCGTTTAACAGACGAAAACTTGCGCCGATCGCACACCATTATCACCCCAACACGACTGGCAGCGCGATCGCTCAATGTTCCCAATCGCCAACTCAAAACCCTTGCCTATCAAGCTCTCCAACCCCATCACCATCTAGTTCCCCGGTTGAAAGGGCAACAGCTTTTGCGAAAAGCCGTAGAAACCCTTGCCCCAAAGGATGTGGAAGGAACAACCCGCGCCTGGACGCCAGCCATTGAAGAACTTTTGCAGGTTTGTCCGTCCTTACCCGAACCGTCTCAGGTCACGTCTCCACGTGCATCACGACTGATTCAGGTTGCGAAAACTTATCAGGCATTGCTGCGGGAAGAGTCCTGGGTAGACCCTCACGAAGCCTATTGGCGATCGCTCGAACATCCGATGGAGCGGCGATCGCTGCTGATTTATGGCTATGTGCAGCCACGGGCGGATGAGCTGGCGTTTATGGAGGCGATCGCTGATGCGCAAAGTATTTTGGTGCTGCCCTGTCCCAAACATCCCGACTTTACAGAAACAAGAGCTGTTATTGAACGGCTTGAAGCAAAAGGGTGGAGCACTGTTGCAGATAGCTCTTTAGAATCCTCTGATGTTGTTGGACAACATCTCTCTAATTGTTTCCTGTCAACGGTTCCCGTGACCCATAAAGCAGCAAAACTCTATGTTTATGGTGATGTAGACCATGAAGTTCGGGGAACATTGGCGCAAATTAAGGATCTCTGGATTAATCAAGGGATTTCGCCAAAAGATATTGCCATCATTGCCCAGGATGAAGCATCCTACGGCGATAAGTTGTTGGATGTTGCCTGGGAATATGGCATTCCGTTGCGTTTGCTGTATGACATTCCGCTCCCCATGACGCGCCTGGGTGCATGGTTGAGCCTGATGCTGGAGGTGGTGGAAGAGGGCTTTCCATTTGAACAAACAGCCCGACTTTTGAGCCATTCACTATCCAGCGATCCTGATGAAGATATGTGGGGAAAGGTGTGTGTTAGTCGTCCAAAGGGCTTTTTGGCATGGAAAGAAGTCATCCAATCTGCCTTAGCCATTGATGGCGTTGTGTTGGATTTTCCGCAAGCAGCCACACGGGCAGAATGGATTCAACGGATGCGCCAACTGCTCTACGCCTTCGATGTGCGACGAAAGTGCAATCGATGGGCACGGGAAAACCTTGCCTTCAGCAAGCTCGATCGCTCCTGGAAAGAAGTCGCGACCCCGACGGATGAAGTGCTAACACGTGATGCTTTTTTTGGTGAGTTGCGCGAGTTGATGGCGATCGCCCAAGTTTCTGCCCACCCTGCCAAAGGTGGCGTTGAGTTGCACAGCCCCACAACCATGATTGGCACACGCTATCGCTACTTGTTTGTGCTGGGCATGGCAGAAGGTCGTCTTCCCAGACCCATCCACAACAATCCGGTGCTGGATTTTTATGAACGTAAAGCTTTAACTACTTTTGGAATGGAGTTTCCTTCTGCTGCGACTCTGGCACGACAGGAAGCGATCGCCTTCTACCACTTACTTCAAACAACAACAGAGCAAGTCATTTTTTCTTACCACCGGATTAGCGATCGCCAGGAACAACTGCCCAGTCCCTACTTTGAAAGACTTGGATTATCCGAAGCGCCACTACCGGAGTTTCCTATTACCAGTTATCAAGAACTCCGAAAAGTCATTTTACAAAATCTGTCGCATTCCTCTGAAGAAGATGCTGTTCTGGCTCATGCCCGACATACCTGGAAGGTTGAAGTGCAACGGGAAAGCAGCACTCCTCCAGATGAACATGATGGGGTTACAGGCATCCCGATAGATTGGACAGAGCGCACCTTCAGTGTCTCCCAACTCACTCGTTTGGGGCTTTGCCCTTTCAGTTGGTTTGCCCAAAAAGTCCTCAAGTTAGATGAATTGCCGGAAGAGGAAAATGCGCTCAATCCTAGTGTGCGCGGCAGTTTGTATCACCGCATATTGGAGCTTTTGTTTAAAGAAGCAGAGGGCGATCGCACCCAAATTACCAATGCTGAAGCTCTAAGAAAAGCATTTTTGCAAGCCGAAAAAGACTCTGATTTTAATTTTTCTAGCTTGGCAGCCTGGGAAGCCCAGCGGGAAGAGCATTTGAAAATACTGGAATTGATCGTGAGAAAAGACGACTTCTACCCGAATGGTGCGGAGGCGATCGCCCTCGAGAAACATTTTGAAGGTCATTGGAAAGGCTTTCCCATCCGAGGTTATGTCGATCGCATTGATCAAACAGAAAACGGTTTAGTTCTCATTGATTACAAAACCAGTTCACAAGCTCCCAGTGGAGTCAAGGATGCGAATGGCAAAGCGGCGATTGACTTACAACTGTCTGTCTATAAGGAGTCTGCGGCTCCAGTACTGTTTCCTGAAATGCCAGTGGTCGATGCTTACTACTACTCACTGACGAAAGGGAAAAAGCTAAAAGACTTGTCCAAACTACCGTCGGATGAGGAGTTGGAAGCTGTCGCTGCTCGTTGCAAAGGTCATTTAGAACAAGGTAATTTTTCTGTTGCTCCTGATTTGGAAAGTAAAGCCTGTACCTACTGCTCCTACGACCTGGTGTGTCGGCGTGGCAAACGACTCGATCGCAAAATTACTTTTGCCAGCTTATCCAACCCAGAAGCAACACCGGAGGTAGACGCATGAATAAGTTACCTTCCTGGGCGAACCCTCACCTGACGGAACAACAGCAAGTCGCGGCTTATGCAAACTTTAGTGTTGCAGTTACGGCTGGGGCAGGGACGGGCAAAACCCACATGCTGGCGGAGCGCTATCTGCATCACCTGATGTCGGGCTACTCGCCACTGCAAATTGTGGCGATGACCTTTACGGAAAAAGCGGCGGCTGAACTGCGATCGCGCATCCGCAAAACCCTCCGCTCGCGGCTGGATAACCCTGACTGGGTTGCCGAACTGGAAGCCGCTCAGATCAGCACGTTCCACAGCCTCGCCGCCCGCATCTGCCGGGAGCATCCCGAAGCTGCCGATGTGCCTCCCGATTTTGCGGTGTTGGATGAACTGGAAGGCATCATTTGGCAGGCTGGTGTTATGGAAGAGGCGATCGCCCAAATTCCTCCAAAGGACTTTGAGAAAGTTCCCTATTCCCTGATGCACAGCGCCATCTGGAGCTTTCTCAGCGATCCTCTCAGTGCCGAAAAAGCTCTATCTTGTGAACAGGCAGACTGGCTACAAAGGTTAGAAAACTATCGCCTAAATATCCTGGAAGCGATCGCCACGCATCCCGATTGGATCAACGCTTGCAACACGCTCGAAACTCTCGTTGGTCCATCCCCTGAAGACAAGCGCGAACAAGCCCGTTTGACTGCGCTGGAACTAGCCAGCCGATTCTCTGAAACAAAAGATATTCACCATCTTGAAGCTTTCTCAAGCATTGGTTTGAGTGGTGGAAGTAAAAAGCAGTGGGGGGAAGAAAGCTTCAATGCGGTCAAGGATACCATTAATCAACTTAAGCAGCAGGCAAAAAGTAATTTTGGGTTACTGCAATCATTGACGGTGAATGAGTGGGATGAAGCGACTGAAGCTATGCTTCCGGTGCTGCGGGAGGTGTTTGAGAGCGTGCGATCGCACCTTTACACCGCCAAACAAAAACAGCGGTATCTTGACTACAACGACCTGGAAATTCATGCCCTCAAAGCTTTGGAAGATCCAGAAGTTCGAGATTACTATGCCCAGCGCTGGCAAGTATTTTTGATTGATGAATTTCAAGACACAAACCCAACTCAGGGCAAGCTGTTGGATATTCTGACGCAGAACCAATTGCTGACGATTGTAGGGGATGAGAAGCAGTCTATTTACGGGTTTCGACGGGCGGATGTGCAGGTCTTTCGCCAGTGGCAGCAACGACTTTTGACGGTGCTGCCGTCATCAGATGCCGACAGCCATCCCATCAAGTCGTTGAGTCGTAGCTTTCGTACCCACAAATCATTACTCGACGGCATCAACACGATCTTCCATCCCGTTTTGGGAAGCTCTTACGAAGCTCTAACGGCGGCACGGAAGGCAGAACCCCACATCGCTCCCCACATTGAATTTTGCCCCATTCTAGATGTAGATGAGCAGAAACCAAATGCAACGGAGCGCCGACGGGCAGAAGCCCAACATATTGCCGACTGCATTGAAAAGTGGTTAGCAGAGGGCATCCAAGTTCACGACAAAGCGACTGGCGAACTGCGCCCTATTACCTACGGCGACATTGCGATCCTTGCACCCACATGGGGATCTCTGGAACTGTATGGTGAGGTGCTGGAAAGTCGTAAGATTCCCATTTTGCAGGCGGGAGGCGGGAATCTACTCGATACCCGCGAAGCAAAGGATGGCTGGGCACTGTTGCGCTTCCTGGCGAACCCGAAGGATGACCTGGCGCTGGTCGCCGTGCTACGGAGTCCGTTTTTTGCTGTGAGCGATCGCACCCTTGCCCACCTCGCCAGTTCCCGCGAAGATACCCCCTGGTGGCAACATCTGAAGTCCTCTGCAACTCCCGATCTCGCCTACGCTGTTGTTACGTTGGAAGAACTTTTGCAGAAGCGGCGGGTCGAGTCTCCTTCACGATTACTGCTTTGGGCAGATCGGTTGACGGGGTATGTAGCGGCGATCGCCAACCTGCCCAATGCCCACAGGCGAGAAGCAGACTGGCAGGGCTTTCTGGAGTTTGTGCAACAACAGGAGCAGGGACATTTCGATAGCTTGAGCATTGTGCGATTGCTGCAAAGGCTCACTGCCGCCGGAGTTTCCCTTCCCCGTCCTGCCCTGGAAGCGGGAAATGCCGTCAATCTCCTCACCATCCATGCGTCGAAAGGCTTGGAGTGGTCGGCAGTCATTGTTGCCGACCTTGCCCATAGCAAGATCAATGACTCTGCTTCGATACGCTTTGAGCCAGCGATCGGAGTGGCATTAAAGCTCAGTGATGATGAAGGGGAAGCACAGAAATCTGCCCTTTATACTCTGCTGGAACATCAGAAAAAGCAAGCGGAGCACGAGGAGTCCAAACGACTACTGTATGTGGCTTTGACACGGGCGCGCGATCGCCTCCTCCTCACCGCCCACAAGGAAAAGGGCAACCGCCTCGACCTCCTCCTCCCCAGCTTGGATCGTCTTCTCGAACCTGCACCTATCCCTTTCACCCCCCTTCCCATTACAGATCTCCCACTCCCCCAAGCTTCTACCACTTTCACCCTTGCCCAAAACTTCCTGAAGACTTGTGGCTCAGGTTTGCATGAGCTACCTGTCACGGCACTCACCGACTATGCCCTCTGCCCCAAACGCTTCGAGTATCGCCATTGTAGTGGACATCCAGGTGACTTTGAAGGTAGTGGCTTTAGCCACTATGCCAAAGAAGTAGGAACCCTGGCACATCGAGCACTTGAGCACAATGTTCAAACGGTTGAACACCTGGAAAAGTATGCCTTTGATCTGCCACTCGAAGCAGTAACAGAAGCGTTAAACCTGGCAAACAAATTCCGCCAATCCCATACTTACAAAGACCTCCAAAAAGTACCCTACCAAGCGGAACACCCAATCGTCTTGAAGCAGGGTTCTCTAATTTTTAACGGCTTCGTGGATGTTCTGGCTCCTAGCTTCGTCCTCGATTTCAAAACGGATCGGGAAATAAACCCTCACCACCATCGTTTTCAGCTTTGGGCATACAGTACAGCAACCAACAAAGCAACTGCCCACATCGCTTACTTACGTCACGACAAGGTTCACACATTTGCCCAGGAGGAATTGAAGGCGATCGCCCAGGAAGCCAAGGTTATGATCCAACGCATCACCGAGGGCAACTTCCAGCCAAAGCCCTCCAGTGAGGCGTGTCGAATCTGCCCTTGTAACAGCTTTTGTGAGGATCGCGCCAGTCTGTAGGTGAAGATCGCCAGCACTCCTCGTATGATGAAGACAGAACCCTGGAGGTCGGGTGATGACATCACTATCGCGTCAACCAATGAGGGAACAGGTCGATCCGCCGCGATCGCCCCGCGACAGCCTGCCCACCATGTATGATTTGCCCAGTGAGTTTCCAGAGGAACCGGGATTGCCCGACGAGTTTCACGACCTCCAACCCCAACTGCTCAGCCGCACGCTGCACCTGCGCCAGTACCGCCGCGAATACTGGTTCAGCGCCTCTGACTTGAATGTGTACTACGATGTCCACCACCCCATCTGGCACAAGCGCCCGGACTGGTTTTTAGCAGTCGGTGTGCCTAGACTGTATGACGGACAGGATTTGCGCCGCAGCTATGTTGTCTGGCAGGAAGGGCGCAGTCCAGAAATCATCCACCCCATCTGGCACAAGCGCCCGGACTGGTTTTTAGCAGTCGGTGTGCCTAGACTGTATGACGGACAGGATTTGCGCCGCAGCTATGTTGTCTGGCAGGAAGGGCGCAGTCCAGAAATCATTGTCGAATTCCTCTCCCCCGGAACCGAAGCGGAAGATTTGGGACGGTTTTTGAATACAGAAGAGGGAGAGCCGGAAAATTCTGGAAATGGTTTTACCAACCGCAACGCTCCTCCAAAGAAGTTGGAAGTTTACGAGCGTTATCTACGAGTGCCGCACTATCTAGTTTATAGCCGTTATACCCAACAACTTCGGTACTTCAAGCTGATTGGGAGTGGCTATCAGGAGCAGGCGATCGCCCCAACCAATCCCCGCGTTTGGCTGGAGGAGTTGGAGGTAGGCTTAGGAATTTGGGAAGGGACGTTTGAGGGAATAACAAGTGCCTGGTTGCGCTGGTGCGATGTAGAGGGAAATTGGCTCCTAACTGATACGGAGCAAGAGCAGCAGGCACGGATACAAGCAGAACGAGCGCAACTTCAAGCGGAGCAACAGGCAGAGCAAGAACGAACCAATCGAGAGCAGGCAGAAGCTCAACTGTTGCAAGCGGCTCGGAATCTGTTGGCAACAGGGATGGCGATCGCCCAGGTCGTCCAAATCCTTGGCTTGTCGGAAGAGCAAGTGCGATCGCTTCAGGAATAATTTCTTCTAAAATGCAGATAAGCTTGCGATTAACCAAAGTGGGACTATGACATCGCGATCGCGTCAACCAATGAGAGAACAGGTCGATCCGCCGCGATCGCCCCGCGACAGCCTGCCCACCATGTATGATTTGCCCAGCGAGTTTCCAGAGGAACCGGGATTGCCCGACGAGTTTCACGACCTCCAACCCCAACTGCTCAGCCGCACGCTGCACTTGCGCCAGTACCGCCGCGAATACTGGTTCAGCGCCTCCGACCTGAATGTGTACTACGATGTTCACCACCCCATCTGGCATAAACGTCCTGACTGGTTCTTAGCAGTGGGCGTACCTCGACTGTATGACGGACAGGATTTACGCCGCAGCTATGTTGTCTGGCAGGAAGGGCGCAGTCCAGAAATCATCGTCGAATTCCTCTCCCCCGGAACCGAAGCGGAAGATTTGGGACGGTTTTTGAATACAGAAAAGGGAGAGCCGGAAAATTCTGAAAATGGTTTTACCAGTCGCAACGCTCCTCCAAAGAAGTTGGAAGTTTACGAGCGCTATCTGCGAGTGCCCCACTATCTGGTTTATAGCCGTTATACCCAACAACTTCGGTACTTCAAGCTGATTGGGAGTAGCTATCAGGAGCAGGCGATCGCCCCAACTACTCCCCTTGTTTGGCTGGAGGAGTTGGAGGTAGGTTTGGGAATTTGGGAAGGGACGTTTGAGGGAATAGTAAGTGCCTGGTTGCGCTGGTGTGATGTAGAGGGAAATTGGCTCTTAACCGATACCGAGCAGGAGCGGGATGCTCGAAGGCAGGCTGAGCGGCAAGCTAAGCAAGAGCGCCAGACGAGAGAACAGGCAGAAGCTCAACTTTTGCAAGCAGCCCGGAATCTTTCAGCGACGGGGATGGCGATCGCCGAAGTTGCTCAAATCCTCGGCTTGTCTGAGGAGCAAGTGCGATCGCTTCAGGAATAATTTCTTCTAAAATGCAGATAAGCTTGCGATTAACCAAAGTGGGACTATGACATCGCTATCGCGTCAACCAATGAGGGAACAGGTCGATCCGCCGCGATCGCCCCGCGACAGCCTGCCCACCATGTATGATTTGCCCAGCGAGTTTCCAGAGGAACCGGGATTGCCCGACGAGTTTCACGACCTCCAACCCCAACTGCTCAGCCGCACGCTGCACTTGCGCCAGTACCGCCGCGAATACTGGTTCAGCGCCTCCGACCTGAATGTGTACTACGATGTTCACCACCCCATCTGGCATAAACGTCCTGACTGGTTCTTAGCAGTGGGCGTACCTCGACTGTATGACGGACAGGATTTACGCCGCAGCTATGTTGTCTGGCAGGAAGGGCGCAGTCCAGAAATCATCGTCGAGTTCCTCTCCCCCGGAACCGACGCGGAAGATTTGGGACGGTTTTTGAATGGGGAAGAGGTAGATTCAGAAAATTCTGAAAATGGTTTTACCAGTCGCAACGCTCCTCCAAAGAAGCTGGAAGTTTACGAGCGCTATCTGCGAGTGCCCCACTATCTGGTTTATAGCCGTTATACCCAACAACTTCGGTACTTCAAGCTGATTGGGAGTCGTTATCAGGAGCAGGCGATCGCCCCAACCAATCCCCGCGTTTGGCTGGAGGAGTTGGAGGTAGGCTTAGGAATTTGGGAAGGGACGTTTGACGGAATAACAAGTGCCTGGTTGCGCTGGTGCGATGTAGAAGGAAACTGGTTCCTCACCGATACTGAGCAAGAGCAGCGGGCACGGATGCAGGCGGAGCAAGAAGCCGTACTATCTGAACAGCGAGCAGAACAGGAACGCCTTAACCGGGAACAAGCTGAACGTCTGGCAGAGCAAGCTCGCTTAGACCGGGAGCGGGCAGAGGCACAACTTTCATTGGCAGCACAAAATCTTCTTAATACGGGGATGCCGATCGCCCAGGTCGCCCAAATCCTTGGTTTGTCGGAAGAACAGGTGCGATCGCTCCAGGGCTGAGCTTAGAACTATTGGGGAAAGCGGGTACGGCGTTGCGCACCCGCTTTTTAATTTTTTGGAGCACTCTCGCACCACCTTGATGTATCCCGAAAGGTTCCGGGTGATAGACAATGGGCGTAGAAAGTTGAAGATCCGTCTGTCTTTGACTCGATCGCTCTGTTGTCACCTCACTGAATCTTTTTCCGATCCCTATGCCTGCTGAATTATTGAAAAATGTGCGCCTCCTCGATGCTGCGACGGGGCGGGATGAAGTTGTCGATGTGCTGTTAGAGGAAGGCATAGTGCGGGCGATCGCCCCTTCTCTCACCGAAGTTCCGGCGGATGCAGCGGTGCAGGATTGCATGGGTTGGGTCTTGGGGACGGGATTGGTGGATCTCTACAGCCATTCGGGGGAACCGGGGAATGAGTCGCGGGAAACCCTGGAATCCTTGAAGCAAGCAGCGGCAGCGGGAGGGTTTACCCGTGTTGTGTTGCTACCGGATACCGAGCCAGCGTTGGATGATGCGGGGGCGATCGCCGGAGTTCTGCCTCACCTCGGCGGTTCTGGTGCGCATCTCCAGGTTTGGGGGGCGCTGACGCAGAAAGCGAAGGGTGAGCAAATGACGGAGCTGGCAGAACTGGCAACGGCTGGAGTTGTCGGCTTTGCGGATGGCAAGCCGCTGACCAATCCTCGTCTGGTGCAACGCGTACTGGAATATGCCCAGCCGCTGAATTTGCCGATCGCCCTCTGGTGTTGCGATCGCGAGTTGCGCGGCGATGGGGTGGCGCGGGAAGGGATGGATGCAATGCGGCTGGGGCTGCCGAGTGTGCCGGCGATCGCTGAAACCTCTGCCCTCGGCACGGTGCTGGAGTGTGTTGCTGCAACAGGAACCCCCGTCCATTTGATGCGAATCTCGACGGCGCGAAGCGTGGCAATGGTTGCCCAGGCAAAGGCTGAGGGGTTACCCATCACCGCCAGCACCACCTGGATGCACCTGCTGTTGAACACCCAGTCACTCTCCAGCTATGACCCCAATCTGCGGCTAGAACCACCGTTGGGGACACCGGAAGACCAGAAGGCTCTAGTAGAAGCGATCGCTTCTGGAGTGATTGATGCGATCGCCATTGACCATGCGGCTTACACCTACGAAGAAAAAACCGTTGCTTTTGCTGCTGCCCCTCCTGGAGCGATCGGGCTGGAACTGGCATTACCACTCCTTTGGCAGGCATTTGTTACGACTGGGCAGTGGTCAGCCGTAACGCTCTGGCGGGCACTCAGTACCCATGCGCTGAAATGTTTGGGACAGGAGGAAAGTGCGATCGCCCCCAATCAGCCTGCCGAACTTACCCTCTATGATCCCAATGCAACATGGACCGTAAATCAACAAACTTTGAAGTCAAAATCAGCCAATACTCCCTGGCTCAACAAGACACTGACGGGACGTGTCATCAAGACCTGGAGTAGCTTTAGCGCAACAAGCTAATGCAGTACAACCGATAAAAGAGAATCAAAATATTGCAATATGTAGCGTTTTGCAAGCGCTTTAAGTACAGCACATGGGAGGGGCGGCGCGGCGCGCCGCCCCTCCCATGTGCTGAAGCAACTTGCGCACCGCTATAAGAACCATTTTTAGGAAAGGAGGTGTGCCTTAGCCTTACCTTCTTTCCTAAAATGATTCTATTATTTGTTGGAGTACTCTAACTGATGGACTGTGCCGCACCAACGGCTTCCCGGTTAACTCCTTGTCGTTCCTGCAAGTGGGCTTCCCAATCCCATCGGTTTACCAGGAAGTCTTTAGCAGCTTCATAGCCTGCCAGGTACAATGTTTGCTTATCTACCGTATCCAAATCAAATTTAGTAGCAGAAATCGTACCTGTATCAATGTTAACGACTCGTCCTTTGTCAGTCTGATGGAGATAGTGCTTATCGCGGGCGACCTGCATGGTTGCGATCATGCTTCCAAACACATGATGCGCCCCAGTAATTGGCTTGGAATTTTCTGCCTCGGTGAGTTGAAACCCAAAGGTTGGACACTTAGGCTTAACGCCCAGAGGCGCATCAAAAATCCACAATGGGAAGTTACTCAAAAGTCCCCCATCTACAATGATTGACTGACCGAGTTTGCCAGGTTCAAAGAATAGGGGAATACTCATCGACAACCGCACAGCTTCAGCGATTTCAAAGCTCTCTGGTTCTTCTCCATAATGCTCTTTTAGATCATGAGGCAGTACCCGCATTGCCTTTTGACTAATATCTGAAACCACAACTTTCAAGTCGCGCTTGTGATACCATTCGGTCGATTTTTCCTGTGACAAGGCTGAAAAATTCACCATGTCACGCTTAGCAAGATGCTTACTAAGCCATGTCTTAAATGGCTCAGATGAATACTGTCCTTTTCGTCTTACAAGCAACAGATTCATAAGCATTTTTATCATCTGAAACCCTTGCAGGTCATCTGCAGGGGAGCCGTTCCAAATCCAAAAGCTGCTCTTTTTGTTCAGCAAATCTTTCATGTAGTCCAAATCTGCCATGATTGCCTCAAGCTGCTCAATCGAAAACCCAGCCGCAACCATAGCCGCTGTAATGGCTCCAGCTGAAGTCCCTGCTACCTTGCGAAACTGAATTCCGGCATCATTAAAGCAGCGCAGAGCGCCCAAAAATGCTGTCCCTTTTACGCCGCCTCCTTCAAACACTGCATCGGCGTAGTAGCAACCATCAGGAGCGACTGGCAGTTTTTCTTGAATACCCTTCACTTCGGTGGGTGTTAGTCGCAGATCGGGAACTTCATCAAAAATTGCAGTTGGATTCCAGATAGATTGGGCAGTTTTGAATGGGCTAGCTTTTGTTTGGAGGGATTGAGCTTGCATAGACATAGATAGATGACGTCCTAATAGTATGGGGGCAATTCTAACAGGCAACTCTCATAAAGAATCTACTTGTTCTTGCCTGAGACTTTCTGTTGGTATAGTCTCCAAATCAGTCCGGTGCTATTTCGGAAAGTGCAGAAAAGAAGAGCCTCGGTGTACATTAAGCAATTAATTTTCCAAATTCAAAGAATTAGCTTCCAAGAGGCGATCGCCCAAAACGCCCAACTCACAGGGTTTCCAATCAATTCTTGCGCTGATTTTTTTGCGACGAAGCTCAAAGCGTTATTTTTGTTTGGTCTAAAGTTGGTCTAAAGACGGAGAAAAATCTTTAAAGTTTCAAGCGGTGACACTGCTGAGTGGCACCCAGTCAAAGCCCGATCGAGTGGATTATGGCAAGCTGGATACAGAACTGAGGAAGTTTCTGAAACAGGCAGCAAACCAGGATGCGCTGATTTATTTTACGGGGCATGGGTTCACCGTTGAGGAAAGCGAGTTTGACCAGCGAGGCTATCTGGCAACGTCCAGTTGTAAGGTCAATCTCAAGGGCAAGCAGATCATCTCGCAGGAAGAAGGTTTATCTTGTAACAAACTAAATGGACTACCAGGGAACCGTGACGGCGCAGGAGTGTCGTGGAGCATTTGCGCCAAAAATTACCATCTGCCAGCTTCGTCGCCTTCATTGGGGTCGCAAGCAATACCTCAAGAGAGAGAGATATGGGCAGTTAAGGTTTTTATGGTAAAAAATGACTTCAAGGAGTCAGGTTTCATTGTGTAGTCTATTGACATAGGCCTGTTAACTCATCACACTGGTGCCCCCATTAAGGAGATTCCTGTTTTGGCTAAAGGTAAAGGCATTCGCAAACAGCTATCGGAGATGACGGCTTCCGGTCGGGCTCTGGACAAGCAGATCAACAGCCTGGTTGCTCAGGGAAAGTACTCCCAGGCAATTCGCAAACTGCAGCAGGGCTTAAAGCGCGATCCTGACCAGACTCTCTCTATTACGGAATGGGAAATCTGGCTGGCTCAGGGGCAGGATGAATTTAACAGCGGTCGCTATCGCCAGGCTGAAACCTCTCTCGTCAATGCGATCGCTCTAGAGCCTAATGTCGATACCTACTATTGGTTAGCCAAATGCTTTCTAGCTCAGCACAAAGAGTCCGAGGCGCTGGAGCTGTTTCAATCGGCATTTGACGATAAATCCCTACCAAAAGACCTGGGCGGCGATTACCTGAAGCTGCTGATCTTAAACGACCAGTCCGATACCGTTGAGGCTTTAGTGCAAAAGCAGTCCAAACGCTTCTATGCTCCCCAGTTGCACTGGGCGAGGGGGGCGCTGGCCCTCAAGGCTGATGATCCGGAGACTGCCCTCGCGCACTTTCAAAAAATGGGACGCCCTGCCAGTCAAGGCGATCATGTCAGTTCGTGGCAAGCGTATGCCCATCAACGGGCGGGCAACTGGTCTGAGGCAGACCAGCTCTTGGGGATGTCCCAGCCTGGCTTTGGCATTAGGGCATTTCGCCCCCCGTTGGCCCAGCATCCAGCGGTGAATCGCCTGAGAATGGCCCAGGCGGCTCATACCGAAAAAGGCCTGCTGGACTTTGTGGATGTGAATCGGTCTGACCTGCCGAACCGAGAGGCAGCTCTGGTGCTGGAGCTACTGCATCTGATTCATGAAAACAACTTCCATAATGCGGCCCATGTCGCTGTCAACTTACCTCCGCACGTCATGGCGGAATATCCAGAGCTGGAGTCGCTCTATCGTCCCCTAATGCTGTTGGCCGGAGACCAGGCACGAAAACAGGGAGAAGTCAGTTGCACGGCTCAATTTTGGGGTCAGGTGGTAAACCAGCCTGAGTTCGACCCCCAACTGGCGGTGCAGCTTTATCTAGCAATGGATCAGGCAGGTGAGTATCGCCAGGCTCGACAACTGGTTGAGCAACTAATAGGGTGGGTCAAAAAAGAGACCAAGCAACATCCCCAGATCTGGCCCGAGTCGCGGCTCAACCCCACCCTGGCTAAGTTGCACTGCTGGATGGCCGATAATCAAATGGTTTCTGGACTGCAGCGGGAAGCCAAGCGCAATCTACAAAAAGCCGAAAAGCTGGACCCGAATCATCCGGATGTGATGGGCCGCAAGGGGCTGGAAGCGGCGATGCATAGTAGGACAGAAGAGGCGATCGCACTGCTCACCCAGGCTCTGGAGTCCGGTTGCCGCTACCCCGAAGTCTATCTAGTGCTGACCCGCGAATTGCAGGATCGTCCCGACCAGCTCAAGACCATTCGCCGCAAATTTGGTAAGCACTTTGGTGATCTTGGCGTCGAGATGGAAGTCGATATGCCCACCTGGATAGAAGCCCTCTCCCTCCAGGACTATGAGCTAATGGAACAGGTGGTGCGGGAACAGAAAAAGCCCACCGCCCCCGTCAAAGCGTTGCAGATTTTCCTCGACTCTGCCGACGACGAACCGAGCAGCGGTCAGAAAATCACCCTTAACCAGGAAAAAGCGGTTCCTAAGTGGGATCAGCTGCTGGAGTCTATCTCCCCTCAGGAACAGGTAGACACCTTACAGGCTATCTACCTGGTCATCCAAAACCACGCCCGACGGAACAAAAAGGGGATTTCGGCCCTCCAAAGCCGCTACAGCCAAGAGATTTTCGCCCTCATTCCCGAAGTACCTGCAGCGAATCTGGCCCATCTGGCCCTGCTACCGCTGAAAAAGCTGCCTGAAGATCGGTTGAGTATCGCCATCCAGTCCTCCTTGGGGCGCTCGACCCAACCGGGCAATTTGCTGGCCAAAGCCCAGCTACACTTGCGCCGATTCAGCGATGAGAAAGGCTTCCGTTACTATATTGATCAGCAGCTCCAGCAGGAGCCTCAGAATCCCCTGTTGCTGCTGGCAAAGGCTACGTTCCATCCCCATAAATCGCTCCAGTACCAGAACTTCTACGATCAGGGGTTTGAAATTGCTCGCCGTCTACAGGATGCCGAAGCCCTACAGGCCTATCGGGAAGAAGACTGGTACCAGGCCCAGCAGCTCACCGGCCATATCTTAGGTGACCAAATTGCCAACCTCGGCGACCCCAGCCAGCTCGACATGGTAGACGTACTGCAGCGCATGGCTCGAGAAGCCTTTGGCTTGGATGTGCCCCCCGAAGTCATTGCCCAGATGCTGCCCGAGCTAGAAGCTCAGATGGGCGACGATGACGACTACGATGAGGATGAATTAGACCCCTTTTTCCCACCTCTACCACCACCGAGGCAAGGCAAAAAATCTTCCAAGAAACGCAAAAAATCCTTTTTTGACCTTTTTTGACTTTTTATGCATTGCTATTCAACTTATGACATTCAGCTTGTGAAATTCAGCTTGTGAAATTCAGCTTATGAAAGACCATTACGACCAGCTCGGAATTGCCCCAGGGGCTACCCCCGCCGAAATTAAGGCGGCCTACCACGCCAAACTAAAAGAGTTTCCGGCCCATACCCATCCCCAGGAGTTCAAAGCCATCCGCGCCGCCTACGAAGCCTTGCGCAAAGCTCCTCAGGGGGAAACAGACTTTTTTGCCCCTAAACCCATCACCGCTGAACTTGACCCAAACCTGTTAGCCAGGCTCAAACAGAAAGCTACCGCTGCCGTCGATGTCAGTCTAGAAGACATGATCCGGCTCACCTTTTAAACTGTAGGATGGGCGTTGCCCCTTTTCTTGCGCATCCCTCTTTGTCTATAACGCTGGTCAAAACCTGCTTTCACCTGCAACTCCTATGACTCGATCTCCCCGAGAACTGGCCAACCAAAAAATCCAGATTCGCAAACAGCAAGAAACCCTGCTGCGGGATTTACTCACCGTCGTCGATGCTCTGGATCGCGCCGCCAACCACTGGCAGCAGGCCGAGGTCAAACATCAGGGTATCGCCCCTGCCACGACTCCCTCCCTAAGCTGGTGGCAGCGAGTCTTGCAGCGCATTGGCCTGTTACCAAAACCTCCCAGACACTCCCCAACATCGGAAAACCTGGCGGAGGTTGTCAGCAGCGCCCGCGAAGGCATTGACCTGATTCGGGAGTCCATGCTGACGGTGTTGCATCAGCATCATGTAGTTCCTATCCCTGCCCAGGGACAACCCTTCGACCCCAACCAGATGAATGCCCTGGGACAACAGCCAGACACCACCGTTCCCCCCAACACTGTGGTGCAGGAGGTGGTGCGGGGCTATCGCTGGCAGGACCAGATGTTAAGAGAAGCTCAAGTGATTGTCGCGGTTGCCCCAACAGCAGAAAATAATTCTGAAAGTTCTCTTTTGGAGCAATAAACTGTCAGAGCAATAACCTCGCTCCCTGCAGAACCAGGCTCCATCTCAACTCTCCTCCTTCCTCCCCCTCTAATTGCTGTAAAAGAATTGCTGTAAAAGAACTGCTGTAAAAGGTAAAACCCCATGGGACAAGTCGTTGGCATCGATTTAGGCACTACCAATTCCATTATCGCCACCCTCGACGAGGGGCAACCCTGGGCCATTCCAGATGACGAAGGCAATCTACTGCTACCGTCCTTTGTGGGCATCAGCGACAGTGGTGAACTGCTGGTGGGGCAGGCGGCTCGCCGTCAGTACGCCGCTGCCCCTGAGCGTACCGTCAAGTCTATTAAGCGGCAGATGGGCACCGACTATGCTGTTACCCTCAATGACCGCACCTACAGCCCCCAGGAGATATCGGCGATTATTTTGCGATCGCTCAAACAACGGGCTGAAACCATGCTCGAAACCGAGGTCACCCAAGCGGTGATTACGGTGCCCGCCTACTTTACTGATGCCCAGCGCCAGGCCACCAAAGAGGCCGGAGAAATTGCCGGGTTCGCGGTGCTGCAAATCCTCAACGAGCCCACCGCCGCTGCCCTGGTATTCGACGTGGGCACCGAAGATACCGAGAATGTCCTGGTTTATGACCTGGGGGGTGGTACCTTCGATGTTTCCATCGTTGAAATTACCGGCGACGTTACCGAAGTGCTGGCTAGCCACGGCAACAATCGACTGGGAGGCGATGACTTCGATCGACAACTGCAGCGCCACCTGGCGGATAAGTTTCTGCAGACCCACGGGGTTGAAGTGCCCACCGATGCGGCTACCCAGGCTCGGCTGCTACTGGCCGCCGAACAGGCTAAAATTGACCTCAGCGAAAAGGCGTTTACCACCGTGCGGGAACCCTTCCTGGTGAGCAAAGGCGAAACCGCCCTGCACCTGGAAACGGAAATTGCCCGAGAAGACTTTGAAAATCTGATCAAGCCTCTGCTGAAAGAAACCCTGGACGCCATCGACCGGGCCTTAGAAGATGCCGACATGACCCCAGATGATATCGATCGGGCTATTCTAGTGGGTGGCTCTACCCGCATCCCCCTAGTGCAGCACTTGGTGGAAGAACATTTATTCGACACCCCCGTCAATAGTTTTGAGCCTGACCTTTGCGTTGGTCTGGGAGCAGCCCTTCAGGCCGGTGTTCTATCCGGGGCAGAGGTCAGCAACATTCTGGTAGACGTGACTCCCCATTCCTTGGGCATCTCCGTATTGATGGATACCCCCCTGGGGCCAATGCCAGGCATGTTTAGCCCCATCATCCCTCGCAATAGCGTCATTCCTACCTCTCGATCCGAGGTTTATCACACCTCCTTTGATGGTCAGGACATTGTAGAGGTTGAAGTCTTTCAGGGAGAAAACCCCATCGCTCGGGAAAATGTGCCCCTGGGAGCCTTCCAAATCGAAGGGCTGCCGCCTAAACCTGCAGGCGCGGTGGAGGTCGAAGTCCACTTTGACTTTGACATCAACGGCATTCTCACCGTTACCGCCACCGAAAAAGGTAAAGGGCAACAGAACTCCCTGGTGGTCAACGATGCCGCTACCGGACGCATGTCGAGCCACGACCTGAACCAGTCGCGGGAAGACATTATCTCTCTGTTTGGGAACCGGAAATAGAGATTTTGGAACGCGAATCAAATAAAATCCAACACTTATTTTTAAAAGCACGGCTGTGTCGCGCTTTCAAAAAACTATCTGAAGTGGGCTTTCAGAAAGTTGGTATTACTCCGTCCCGAATAGGTGTCTGTGAACGATACCCTGAAGGTGGTAAGCTTGCTAAACTCGCTCAAGGCTTGAGCATTGAAACATCAGCGAACAGACCATGACTTTCGATATCTATGCCTTAGACCACTACGAAGATAAGTGGAATGACTGGGATGAAGCCCTGGAAGACTACACCAGCGAACTCATAGACTTGTTTGCTGATTCTCCAGAAGGTAAAACCCACTACCAGCAATACGAACATGTTGGCTGGTCTAGCCAGCTCGTTAGTCTGGGTTTTATTTACCAGGAAGTCACGCTATCTACAATGCAGGACAGTGACATCCACTCAATCTTGTTCAACCACTTTCCCCGAAAGATTTCGGTCTTATCACCGGATGACGTGGATGATGTCATTCCCGAACTAAAAGCCTTTTGGACGTACCTGCAACGGGAATATGAGTTGCCCAATGCTGAGGACGTACTCCTGTTCCTGAACCAAGTGGACCCGAATGAGTTCAAGGCGGAAATGAACAACCCCGCCAATTTCGGCATGGCTCGAGCTTTCCTGCAATCTGGGGTGGAAGCCGGCTTTGATATGAGGACTCAAGAGGGGATACAGGCCTTTCAGGAGAAGTATAACGCGAGTCTGGGCAGCCGATTGCCGATGTCTTTACCCTTCTCAGCAGACCCTATGGACGATGCCCCCAGGAGCGCCACTAGCCCCAAAAAATCAAAAAGCAAGCGAAAGCAGCGCAATGCTCTTGAGAAAGCGTCTCGCAAGAAAAATCGCAAGAACCGCAAGAAATAGAGCTTGAAGTCAGCAATTCTCATTTTGGAAATTCAACTGCTATGGGGTGGGATATTTACAGCGCTTCGCGCTTGAATCAGCCACAGTTGTTTTTGTGAGAGCTGCGCGGAGCGCGGCTCTCACAAAAACAACCTGGTTTTAAGCGCTGGCAAAGCGCTGTAACTCTAGACCTTCCAGCATGATCGCCCATACAGATCACGGATAGGGACCGCGTGGGAAATTTAGCGCGATCCAACCTTGGGGTGAACTTACTCTTTCTGATGGGGGAATATCCGGGCTATCCTGGTAGTCAATGCGATCGCGTCAAGTATTTCCCGCTTTCCTTTGCTTATGAAACGATATGCCCTGGTGATTGGGATTGGTGAGTATGACAGCCCCAATCTGGGTGCGTTATCGAAACCCGCGAATGATGCCAGGGCGATCGCAAAAATATTGAAAGACCACGGCAACTTCCAGGAAGTGACGTTGCTGAGTGGCACCCGAACCAAGCCCAGTCACGTTGATTACGACAAGTTTGCCCAAGTGTTGGAGAAATTTCTGAAGCAGGCGGCAAACCAGGATGCGCTGATTTACTTCACCGGGCATGGCTTCACCCTGGAGGAAAGCCGATTCGTGAAGCGGGGGTATCTGGCAACTTCGAGCTGCAAAGTAAAGTTCAAAGACAAGCGCATTATTTCCCAGGAAGAAGGCTTTTCTTTTGATGATCTGAACGGCTTGATTCAAGAGGCAAACCTGAGCAGTTTGCTGATGCTGTTGGACTGCTGCCACAGCGGTTTTTTGATTGAGGATGACCTGGTCAAAAAAAGTTTGCTAGCCTTCTCCCGCAACAACTACTGCTTGATTGCTGCCTGTCGCAGCTTTCAGGAAGCCTACGCCCTGAAGTCGAAAGACCACAGCGTATTCACAGGAACGTTGCTAGAAAGCCTGCGGTCGGAGAATGCCCGACAGGGAACCGTGACGGCGCTGGATACCTTTGGGTTTATTGATCGAGAACTTCAGGGCAGTGGGCAGGAACCCATCTTTTTGGGCATGGGTGGGGCGATTCCGATTGTCAGCTATGCGGCAGTGGCGGAGATCGTGCCGGATGAGACCTGCCCCTATCAAGGATTGGAGGCGTTTACGGAGAAAACGGCAGCTTTCTTCTTTGGGCGCGAGAAGGATATTGAGAAGCTGTGGCAGGCGTTGGAGCAACGGAATTTTGTGGCGGTGATTGGGGCATCGGGGAGTGGGAAGTCGTCGCTGGTGCGGGCGGGGTTGATCCCGGCACTGAAGCAGAGCGGCACCAACTGGGTCGTGCTGGAGCCAATGAAGCCAGGGCTAAAGCCACTGCAATGCCTGGAGGAAACGTTGGAGCCGCTGTTTCAGGGGATTGAGAATCAGCGGTTGCTGGATAATTGCATTAACGATGAATCCAGCCAGGGAATGCTACCCCTGGTGGAGGCATTGCCGTCCGATCAGCGGGTGTTGCTGGTGGTGGATCAGTTTGAGGAACTGTTCACGGTTTCCAAACCTGCCCAAAGTCGTCGGCTGATTCAGTTGCTGTGCCAGGTGGCGGAGATTCCCAAAGCTCGACTGGCGGTAGTGATGACGATGCGGGCAGACTTTGTGGAGTCCTGTCTGCGTTACGAGGCGTTGAAACGATTGATTGAGGCGGCGGTGTATGTGTCGCCGCTGGCGGGGAGTGATCTGGTGAGTGCGATCGCCCAACCCGCCGAAAAACAAGGCTATCACCTCACCCCCGATTTGCTGGCTGAGATCATCAAAGACACCCAGGCAGAACCCGGATTTTTGCCCCTATTGCAGTTTGCCCTGACAAATTTGTGGGAGTTGCGCGATCGCCAGCAGTACCAGTTGACGACAGCGGGCTATCAGACCATCGGCAGGCTGGCAGGGGCATTGAATGACCATGCCGACCAGATTTATCGCCATCGCGATTACATCGACCCCTACACAGGCGCGATTAACCTGACACCGACCCAAGCACGCCCCCCACAGGAGCAGGACTGGATACGCGGGATTTTGCTGCGGTTAGTGCGATCGCAAGAAGGCGAAAAGGACACCCGCCAACGCCAGCCCCGTACCAGCTTGCTAGAACTGGCAGGCAATACCCCAGCAACCCAACAACAAATAGCACTGGTGCTGGAAAGCCTGATCAAAGGGCGGTTACTCGTCTCAGAGCAGAACAGCATTGACCTGGCCCATGAAGCGCTGATTTTGGGATGGGAACGGCTGGCAGACTGGTGCGAGGAAAGCCGGGAACTGCGACGGCTGAGCCAACGGCTAGAAGCGGCACGACTGGATTGGGAGAAAGACCAGCAAAACCCCGACCTGTCCCCAGCGGAAAAAGACCGCAACCTGATGATGGGTGGCTTGCTGGCAGCGGTGCGGGAGCAATGGGAAGACTTGACACCCTACTTGCAGGACGCGAGTAAAGACAAACCCTTTTGGCAGCGCAGTGAAGCCCATGAGCAAGATCGGATTACCACGCTGCAACGGGCGTTGACCGAGTCACGCCTGCGAGAGCTGGCAGCACGAGCAAATTATCTCGTATTGGTACAGGCACGCACGGGGTTGGAACTGGCAGTGCAGGCAATGGGAGAAAACCTGGAGAACTTTCCTGCCCAGCTACTGAGCACGGTGCAGGGAAGCCTGCATCAGGCACTCAACCTGGCGCGGTTGCCTGACACCTTCCAGGGGCATCAAGCCGCCGTCAGGTCAGTGGCGTTTTCGCCCGATGGCCAGACGATTGTCAGTGGCAGTGATGACAACACGATCCGCCTGTGGAGCCGCGATGGCACCCCGATTGGGCAACCCTTCCAGGGGCATCAATCCTACGTCAGGTCAGTGGCGTTTTCGCCCGATGGCCAGACGATTGTCAGTGGCAGTGCTGACAACACGATCCGCCTCTGGCGGGGCAACTGGCAGGCATGGTTAGGGGTTTGTGGTGTGCGGTTGGGCTATCACCTGGTTTCGGAAGACCCAAAAGTGGAGTTACTGACAGATGATCCAGGGGCTGTGCTGCGTTCCGACGATCCAGCCATCACCACCACCCAAAAAGCCTGCGCCACCTGCCAGAAATATGTCTGGAGTGATGGGGCAGGGCGGAAAGATCTGGCGAAGCTGCTGCGACGGCAGGGGAAGGATCTGGCGCGTTTGGGGAAGACCGAGTTGGCGGTGGCAAAATTCCGGCAAGCGGTTATCTATGACCCCGCACTCCAGGAGGAGTTGCAGCAGTTTGAGCAAGCCCTAGCCAGCGAATAGCTCAGGTGATTTCGGCAAAGACCATACCCCCGTCATTCCCGCGCACGCGGGAATCCAAAGAGGCTGAATGACTATGACCAATAGGCTTACAATGGATGCCCATTTTCATGGGCATGACAGAGCGCACCTGCTCGCTCCCCCCGTCACTGCGCTCCTGTTCGCCCCCCGTCACTGCACTCCTGCTTGCTATCCCCGTCATTCCCGCGCACGCGGGAATCCAGGAAGGCTGTATGGCTATGACCGATAGGCTTACAGACCGATAGGCTTACAATGGATGCCCATTTTCATGGGCATGACGGAGCACACCTGCTCGCTACCCCCGTCACTGCACACCTGTTCGCCCCCCGACACTGCGCACCTGTTCGCTCCCCCCCGTCATTCCCGCGCACGCGGGAATCCAGGGAGGCTGCATGGCTATGACCGATAGGCTTGTAATGGATGCCCATTTTCATGGGAATGACGGAGCGATTCTGTTAGCTAAGTTTGTTTGGGCTTCTCTGGAAACTTGCATTTGACGGAGATCTCAAAGTTCGCTTCGGCAGAGCCTTCGGTGACAATAGGCACACCTGTTTTGCCACCAATCTTTAAGCCAAACTTCAGGTTCATCTCCTCAATCTCTGCCCCACCAAAGTTTCTGAATGCGCCGATCGCATACCAGGCATAGGCGCGAATCGTGCCATGAATATCCTTTAGCTTGGCAAGGGTATCCTCCGTGATTCCATAGGACTCGCGATCATCGTCGTCCATCGCTTCCGGCGAGGGCAAAGCGTCGGGCACCTCTACCGGGTTTTTGGACTCGACGAAGATGGTGTAGGTGCTGCCATCGTCACTTTCCAGCAAAATCGGTCGAATTTCTGCCATAACACTGCCTCTGGAGGAATTTTAAGGCTATCGTACTGCTTAGGATTGAAAATAAAACAAAACCCGGAATTTTTGATGAGAAGCGCGGCAGTGCCGCGCTTCTCATCAAAAATCTGGCAAAACTGCTCATAAGTAGCGCCAAATTTCCAGAGGTTTCTCTGAAACGCTCAAAAACTGTCAGATTTGAAAACGAATCCTTTAAATCTGGAAAAATAAACTTTTAATGTACAAATGGAAAAAAAGCGGGTAATGGGACTCGAACCCACGACATTCAGCTTGGGAAGCTGACGTTCTACCACTGAACTATACCCGCAGGAATGGGTCATCTGTCGAAGTGCATTCTATCTTAGCATTGGAAACGGAGAGTGGAAGGATGACTTTTGAGTCGTCTGTGAGTGGATGAAACCCTTATGGAGCACAGACTTCTAAACTTGCGAAAACACTTGTGTTGGTTACAATGCGATTAACCACTTAGCAGTTGAGGGCTTCGTTGATGACCGTTTCAACCTTTCAGCAATTAACTGGGCTGGTTCCTGGAACCCTGCGACGGGTGCATCACATTGCGCTTAATGTGAAAGACATGGCAGCATCCAGACATTTCTACGGAGAAATTTTGGGACTGCGCGAGTTGCGGGGGAAAGATATTCCGGAGACTCTGAAGCAGTTGGTGGCAGAGGGGAAAGTTGCCAACTTTGAACTGCCGGATGGGTTGATATTGGATTTGTTTTTCGAGCCAGATCTGTCGCCACCGCATCCCGATCCGATGCAGCAGTTTACTCGGGCAAATCATCTGGCATTTGATATTGCACCTGAACAGTTTGACGATGCAGTTGAACTATTACGGCAGCATTCGGTAATCATTGACCACGGTCCGGTCAGCCGTCCAACGGGGCGCGGAATCTATTTTTATGACCCGGATGGGTTTCTTATTGAGATTCGCTGCGATCCTCTACCGGCTTAGGAAATTTCTGAGCAAGATAATACCTTCGCCAATTTTTTCTTGATTTTATGTCGCGGAGCCCATGCAAAATCAGAAAAAGTTGGCGAAGGTGTTGAAAGAGCATCCCGATTTTTTAGATTTTTTATTTTTAAAGGAGGGCGCAGCTTAGCCGCGCCCTCCTTCTAAAAAATCGGGATAGCCTTTTCTGAGATCGCCTTAACCGTCAGGTTTGGGACTTGAGCAGGCGCTTGAGGGCGCGGAGATGAATGGCGCGACTGGCAACGAGGGTATCTTTGTCGAGGGTTTGCACAAAGATTTTGCCGGATAGGAAGCGGCTCACGCCTGTGCGTTCGTAAACGGTGACCTGGTCTTCTTCATCTTCCTCGGTTGGTGCATATCCCATGTTTTCGAGGAGCTTAATGAGTTTTTTGCGGGTGACTTTGCCTTCTACTTGGGATAGCGAAAAGCTGGTGGTGCGGTTGAAGTAGGTGCCGACCAGTCCGCCAACAATGCCACCGAGCAGCCCCACTTGCTTGGGAAAGCCATCTAAACCACCCCCCACGGTTTGGGCGGTGACGATGGTGAAGATAACGGCAGTGCTAGTGAAGTAGTAGAGGAAGGTGGCGGCGATGCCAGGACCATATTGCATAGCGTTTGTGGATTGCCCCTGAAATGCAGGGTGTTGAACAGTAATGTGGATGCTTTTCAGCCTACGCTAAAGTTTGCCGGGGATGAAACCTCTTGTGAGGAAAGTTGGTCTGCTCATTCTTGCACCTTTCTAAAACTAAGGGATCTGCGGATCAATAAAACCCGGAATTTTTGATGAGAAGCGCGGCATTGCCGCGCTTCTCATCAAAAATTCCGGGTTTTATTTCGTACGTGATCCTAAATCTCATCAGAAATCAGATTTCTCATGGGCGTCTGTAGGAAAAATCGCACTTCTGGGTTTGGTAGAAGATCTGAGTTTGCAAATAGATGGTTCGGACTGTGAAAAATAGCGTAGAATTACACGCAAAATTAGAGCAAGACTCAATATATGGATTTGCTCAGAGTCTAAACCCATTTTCCCGTCGTTACAGAGGCATTACGAAGATCATGGTGAATCGTTGCCGCTTGTTTATCCCTCGTCTCCAGCCCACGCTTGCAGGGTTGTGCCTGGCTGTTGCTTCCCTGGCGATGGTTTCAAGTGTATCTGCTCGTGTTCCGGTGGGTGTTGGAGAAGATCGTTCTGCCCCCGTTCATTCATCCTCCACGCCACCATTGCGATTGAGCCAAACCTTCAACAGTGAAGGGGTGCTGATGTTGGGAGATAGTGGCGATCGCGTTGCTGAGCTTCAGCGTCGGTTGGCAGACCTGGGGTACTACAACGGTCCTATTTCCGGATATTTTGGTGAGTTAACCGAAGCTGCGGTTTTTGACTTCCAGGAGAGTCAGGGTTTAGCCGTTGATGGCATTGTGGGAATCGGGACGTTGAATGCGCTCCGGGGAGCAGGCAGTGGTGGCTCTAGCGCAGACGATGGGCTGTTGCTCTTGGGAGATGTAGGACCCGACGTGTCTGCGGTACAGCGTCGTTTAATTGATTTAGGTTACTACCAGGGAGGGGTAGACGGGGTTTATGGACAGTCAACCGAAGCGGCAGTGGCTGCTTTCCAGCGTTCGGCAGGGCTAAATCCTGATGGCATTGTGGGTAGCAATACTCGGATTGCCTTGAACCAGGGGACTCCTGCTCGTCCACCTGCCGCAGCACCTGCTCCCCCTCCTGTGGAGACTCCGCCGCCTGTGGTGACTCCGCCACCTACCTTTCCTCCGGCAACAGCTCCGCCGCCTGTTTTGGAACCTGCCCCTGGCTTCCCGCCGCCTGGCGAACCATTCCCCAGTCCGTCGCCTGTGCCACCGCCCAGTGCAACGGTTCCACCTCCTGTTTCGCAGCTTCCACCTCCCGATATGGATGGTCCCCATAGTGTGTTGGATTTGCAGTGGAAGTTACGCAATCAGGGTTACTACTATGGACCTTTGGATGGGGTGATGGGACCCGAAACCCAACGGGCGATTACCGATGCCCAGGCAGAATACGGATTGACTTATACAGACTTGGGCAACTAGATCTGAGCAACAAACAACATAAGGGATCTGCGGATTAATAAAATCCCAATTTTTGAGAGAGAAGGCTGGCTCTGCCAGCCTTCTCTCTCAAAAATTGGGATTTTATTTTCTTGCAAGTCCCTAATCGCTATTTTTTGGAAAGCAGGTGCAATATCAGATCGGGTTCAATGCCCATAGTAAAAAGTGGTGTGGGCATTGAACAATGCCTTCGCCATTTTTCTAAAACCCTTGATTGTGCGTGCGCTCAGCGCACGCACAATCAAGGGTTTTAGAAAAATGGCGAACATGTTGTTGAACTGTACTTGTTATGACTAAGCTGTGTCGGCTTTCCAGGAAGTGGGTTTTGTTTATTGGAGGGTCAGGCTTCTGGGGTGGGGGCATGGTTCGCCCAGGTGGAGCGGGGTTCGCCGAGCAAGATAAGTGAGCAGTTGAGCTGACCTACCACTTGACGAGAGAGGGTGCTGATATTGAGGTCGCCTGTGCTGCTGCGACGGCGGTAGGTGCGCATCACGACCAGGTCACAAAACTGGGCTTCATCCAAAATGGCTCGTGCGGTATCGACCTGGCTCAAAATTTTGAGATTAATTTTAACGGCTGGGGGAACTTCGCCGGCTAAGGCTCGCATTTTTTCTCGGAGCCGTCGTTCGCTATTGACCGATGCCTGCCGGGAGGTGACATGGAGCAAGATGACACGGGCACTGTTTTGCTGAGCCAATGCCAGGGCAATCTGAATTTTATGTGCTTCGGCGGCGGTGAATTGCTTGATTGGCACCAGAAAACTGGTCATGTTGTGCGGGGACATGTGCAGGCGGGTAATGGCAAGGGGGCAGTGGGTAGACCAGAGGACGCTGTCAATAAGGGTGCCAAATCGGCGTGCGGTCAGGCTACCGCGATCGCTCCATCCCATAATAATCAGATTGGCTTTTTGCTCGCGGGCGGTGCGGCTGATGCCATCGGCTACGTTGTTGTCGATGCGGATGAGGGGGCTGACTGGAACATGGAGGGCTTCTCCCAGTTTGGTGGCATTTGCCAGAAGTTTTTCCCCTTGCTGAAAGAGACGGTTCATCCGGGGAGAATCCATTTGAGATTGGGCATTGGCGATCGCCAGTGGTTTGATCTCACCGCCCCAATAGTTGACAAGCAGGGCTGCTATTTCGATCAGGTATGGCTCGGTTTTGGGATTGTAGACCGGAACCAGGATGGTGAAGGGTTTATTACTTTGAGCCGTTTTCCAGTGCGGGTCGGGGATTTCGGCAGGAAGTTCGGTTTGGGGGATGGGGAGCGATCGCGCCGTTTGTTTCACAATGAGCGGACCCAAAATGGCGGTGACCAACATCATCACCACTACCGCATTGAGGACGGCATCGCTGAGCAGCCCTGCCTGGTTTCCTACCAGCGTTGCGGCAAGGGTTGTGGCAACCTGGGGAATGCTCATGCCCCACATCGTCCACATTTCTGCGCGATTAAAGTGAAAAAGCTGTTTGGCAAAGAAGGCGGCAAGAAATTTGCTGATGAGCAGCGCCACCACAATGCTAATGGAAAGCCCCAGGGCGGTGACGCTGCCAAAAAAGGCTGGGACATCAATGAGCAAGCCAATGTCTACAAAAAAAATCGGAATGAATAAGACATTGCCGACAAAGACAATTTTTTCTTTGACCAGGGTGTTCCCCACTACTTCGTTGACGGCTAATCCTGCGAGAAAGGCTCCCACAATTTTTTCGACGCCAATCAGCTCTGCGCCAATGGCGGCGACGAAGATGACGAGTAGGATAAACAAAAACTGGTTGCCCTGGTTGTCGCCCGATCGCCGAAAAAATTCGCGCCCGATGCGATCGAAGCCCAGCAGAATGAGTAGGGCGTAGAGAAGCAGCCCAATGATAAAGCGAACCAAGCTCACCAAAGTGAAATCGCCGGCACCCACACTGACACAAATGGCGAGGACAATCAGTGCGCCAATGTCAGTAAAAATGGTGCCGCCAAGGGTGGTAATGACTGCCGGGTTACGGGTGACTTCGTATTGCCGCACGATGGGATAGGTCAGCAAACTGTGGGAGGCAATGAGTGACCCCAAAAGTACGGCGCTGACCAGGGAAAAGCCCGCAACCAGACCCAAGCCAGTGCCAACAACGAGGGGAATGCCGAAGGTGAGGCTACCAAAGCCAATCGCCCGGTACTTCATTTTCTGGAACTCCACCATGTCAATTTCCAGTCCGGCGACAAACATGAGATAGAGCAGCCCAATGTCGGAGAGCAACTGCATTACCGGGTCTTCGGTGTTTAGCAGGTTTAGCCCGTAGGGACCGAGACAAATGCCTGCTGCCAGTAGCCCCACGAGTCCGGGCAGGTTCAACCGCTCGACAAGGAGGGGCACAACCAGGATGACGGCAAGCAAAACTGCAAAGCCGACAATGGGTTCCCCACTCAGGTGTTCAAGAAGGGTGTGCATAAAGAAATTGCCTGCCGTAGTTACTGGGGTGAATCGCCCGATCACTCTCCGCGAATGTTGCCACGCAGGGATTTGATCTGACTGCGTTTGGCTTTGCTCTCTCGTCGCTTACGCTGAGTGCTTTTTGAAGGCTTGGTCGGCTTCCGCTTTTTGGGCGTTACGGTAACACTCTGGAGCAATTCTTTGAGACGGTTGAGGGCATCTTCTTTATTTTGCTCCTGGGTGCGATATTGCTGAGCTTTAATGATGACGATGCCATCTTTGGTAATGCGGCTATCGTTCAGGTTGAGCAACCGCTCCTTGTATATAGGAGAAAGAGAAGAGGTGTTGATGTCAAAACGCAGATGAATGGCGGTCGCCACTTTGTTCACATTCTGACCACCCGCCCCCTGCGAGCGAACGGCACTCAACTCGATTTCGTCAGAAGGGATAACAGTGCGCTGGGTGATCTGTAACATAAGGCTCAAGTGTGGCTCCTCTTGCACGGTAGCGCATTCCGATGCAATCAAGAACGCAATCCATGAGGGCGATCGCCCAGACCCGACAAAAGGGCGAGAGGGAGGAGGGCGATCGGGCGATCGCCCTCAAAATAACCCCTCAAAATTTAGTCCAAATCTAGTCCAAAATCTTTTAGCTCCTTCTAGAATCCCCTTTTAATGGACATCCTAGATACTTGAGTATTTGCGTAATAGGCAACTAATCAAGTGCTCTTAGATGGGCTTCGAGTAAGGCTACTGCGAACCAGCAGATCCAGGAGTTAGTCCATCCAGCGGGAAGTTTTTCAAATTTTTCTACGAAAAATTTCCATACACCTATATCTGGGCATCATTGTAGAGATCGTGGCTCTGAAAGTGGAAAAATGCTCAGACCAGGATGCGAAGGCTTACGCATCTAATCGCTCTGAAACTTTTGTTAGCTCATTGGCAACTAAGGCGTTTTCTGGAAAAGAACATATCCCCGTCATTCCCGCGTACGCGGGAATCCAAAGAGGCTGAATAACTATGACCGATAGGCTTGCAATAGATGCCCATTTTCATGGGCATGACAGAACGCTCCTGTTCGCGGGATGTTCTTTTGCAGAAATCACCTAAACTATCAAACTGATCAAACACCCGAAATGCAGCTTTCACATCATCAAGATCGACATCTCCTTCATCCCTTGCCTAAAAAAGAGCGATCGCCCCACACCCCAAAAACAGATCTCATTTCCAGTCTCAAAAGTCTTGTTACTGGTCAGCATGTAGAAAGACTAGACTCAAATGAGACAATTAGTTTGTTTAGAGTGAGAATGGGGAAAGGGCGATCGCCTTCTCTGTTTTACCTATCCAGCTTCAAATCTCGCCCCTCAAAAGTTGTTTAGCGGTTGAAGAAAACTCTGAAAAGGTAGACGACTGGATGCTCATATCTCCGGTAAATTCGGCGGCATCGTACCACCCTTCTGCCAGCGTCAAAACTGTGACCTGAGCCAGCAACGGGTCAACAATCCAGTATTCGGGGATTTCTAAAACGCTATATTCTGCCCGCTTAGCGCGATAGTCCACACCCTTCGTTGTCTCGCTCACCACTTCAACCACCAGCAACGGCGGCGGCTCATCCAGACGAATAACCGCTTCCCGTTGTTGCAGCGATCGCCATTGCTCTATCGGCAACACCACCACATCCGGAATCCGTACCGTATCCCAGCGATCGCCCCTGGGTGACTGAATCCCAATCACCATCTGCTTCGACACCCAGGGCAGCCCCAACCGTTGAATTTCACCCCGCAATTGGGTCGTGATGAAATCAGAAATTTCGCCATGCTGCCCCAGACCTAAAGCCATTGGAATCAACTCTCCATTTACTAGCTCATAGGTCGTATCTGTTCCATCATCAAAGCTTAGATAAGCATCCAGACTAAAGCGCTGTGTGGCGAGAGACATAGTAAGTCAGCCCCATCGAGATGAAACCAATCCTAACAGGAAGGCTATCCTCCTACATCCTGCAAAAAATAACTTGAAAAAGAGCAATCGCCCCACACCTCAAAAGCAAATCTCATTTTCAGTCTCAAAAATCTTATATATGATCAGCTTATAGAAAGGCTAGACTCAATCTGAGATTAAGGAGTCTGATCGAAGTGAGAATGGAGGAAGGGCGATCGCCCTTTCATTGCATGCTTTCCGACCAGGCTTCCTGCACACCAGGGTCATACATTGATGTTGCAGGAGGCAAATGAACAACTCTCTGAAAACCGAAACCGAGTATTTTGAAATGCCCATGCAGTGGGCATTTCAAAATACTCGGTTTCGGTTTCTGAGGACTCAATAGAAGTCTTACGAATCTCAATATTCAGTCTCAAAATAAGTCTATTTAGTATTAATACTGATCAACAAATAGAATGTATAGACTCAGTTTGAGACTTGAGTCTACACATTGCCAGAGGAAGTGCAGTCGATTAAATAGTCCAGAAGTAGCGCGGTGAGATTGGGGAGATGGAGCGATCGCCCTATATCGCCGTATGGGAGCTAGCTCAAGACTTAGGATTGAAAATAAAATAGAACCCGGAATTTTTGATGAGAAGCGCGGCACTGCCGCGCTTCTCATCAAAAATTCCGGGTTCTATTTTGTACGTGATCCTTAGCGAGAATAGCTACTACGAAACGCTGGATGTCGCTGACTTTCGCGACGGCTCCGAAGCTGTTGCAGCAAGCGCCGACTATTGACCAGCGGTTGTCCTGGACGCCCCTTTATTGGAGTGTACGAAACGCCTCGATACATTAGCTCCACCGTTTGTTGCGCGAACGGCTCAGCATAACACTGCTGAATAACCGACGATTGACCGAGAAATGTTATCTGAATCGGGACTTCTTGAATATCGACTGAAGAGGTTGTAATCGTGTAAGGCTGTCCGAGGAAAGTGAGTTGCATAGTGCGAGGGGTCTCCCTTTAGGAGATTGAGTGACGGCGAATTTGGATGATGCCCTCTTATCCGGTGTACCTGACGCCACGGTACTTCATGGCAGAAGGCTCAGTCCGTTGATGAACAACATGCTTGTGAACCTTGTACTTCTTGCCGAGAAAGGAGGCAGTATGCTCTGTTTCAATAGATTCAACAGGCGTATTAGAAGCTTCGTAAGCGTTGCCGAGAAAAGAAAGATGCATGATAAAAACCTCTGAAGTGCTAAATAAATTGTTTTATTCTTTTGTCAGCTGATTCTAACAACAGCCAATTGCGATATTTTTCCTGGAAACAATTTGTGATATTCATCACATTTTTATTTATTTTTAATCATTCAAAAGTGGTGACAAGCGTTGTGATTCGCCAACAAACCTCAGATGCAAGCCTGAGGGCGATCGCTCCTTGCCTTTACACCTTGTCCTAAAAAAGTCTTACTAGTATTGCCCCTGATCAGTATTAATACTAGTAAGACTCAAATGAGATTGACTGAGATTGAGAACTGAGCAACAGATTTCAACTTGTTAAAGCACGCTTAAAAAACACACCTGATTGGATATTTGTTTTCAGGCAGAGCATCCGAAATAGAGTCTGGCTCGTACATAGAGTGTCCAGACATGGAAATAACAAAGCAGTTGGCGGCGGAGGCCAATCGCTCTCCGCCTTTTCTTATTCAAACTTTTCTGCCATTCAAAAGAGTTGCCCTAAAAATGCAATTTCTTCTTCAGGGTAGTGATGAGAGCAGGCATTACCTAAACTCATCACCGTAAAAGACTAGTCTCATTTCAAGTCTTATTCGTCTTATTACTGATCAGCAATAAGACGAATAAGACTTGAAATGAGATGATAATGGGAAGTATTGGAGTCCTGTTTACGTACCTGACTATTGCTGGAACAATTTATAGAGGTGTGTAATAACAAGTGAAGTTAGACGCATATGAAGAGTGTTGGGCGCAAAGCATTACACCACTTTTTATCGTGCATTTAACCCGACATAATGTGCGTCAGAGGAAGAGGCATCATGCGAGAGAAAATAACCCTCCGGCAACTGAGATCGCCGGAGGGTTGAAGGAATAATTGGTTTTTGACCTGAAGAATTAGTCGATATAGCCCATCAGAAGCTCGGTATCGATTTCTTCATTGGCGGCAATAGGGCGTCCGCCGGGTAGGAGAGGAGCATCCATCAAATCTTCGCGGCTGGCGAAGATGGGGCGTCCACCGGGAAGGGTAAGGTCATCGCGCACAATAATGTCGCTGACGAAGATGGGACGTCCGCCAGGGATTGTAGTGTCTGCGACTTGGATATGGCTTGCCATAATGGGTCGATCGTTCAAGATGGTTCCAAATATTTCCATGTGGCTGGCTGCAATGGGGCGCAAGCCAGCAGAGGAGATACTTTCTGCCACTTCAATCTGGGAGGGACCAACGGGTCTGTCCCAAATTGACCCCATTGAGGTGATTGCCATGCCACTGGAGCGATCGCCCGAGGACACTGCCAGTGCAGAGCTTCCAGACTTCGAAGCCGACTTGGATGCCGTTGCCTTGCTCTCTGTCGCTTCGGTCTTTGTGCTTTCTGAATTGGTTTCTGACTTCGCTTCTGCCACCGATTCCTCCTTCTTTGCCGTTGTTCGGGTACGCCCACGCCGTTTACTGGGTTCAGCGCTTGTCATGCGTCATTTCCTCGCGCTCTTTCAACAATCCGCTTCGGTTGCTACTGCCTGCGGATAAAGCAAACGCTTGACGCATTCCGAAGCTGCTACCTCATCTCGACAGGCGCAACAAAGCGAGGACGCCCGTTCTACCATGCCGATTTTAGCTGTAATCATTATAGGGGTAAAAGGGTTAGCTCACTTTTCCTAAAGTGGGGCTTTTCCTTCGGTTGTTTTAATGATTAATTCAAATCAATTTAATAAGTGAAAGATATGTTAGGGCGATCGCCCAATACTTTACACACTGTTATTTAAAGAATTATTTACAAAATGTTGCAATCTGCTTTTACATTCCCCTTCATTTCCATCAAAAGCTCAACAAGAAACAATACCTTCGCATTTTTCTAAAACCCTTGATTTTGCGTGTGCGGAGCACACGCAAAATCAAGGGTTTTAGAAAAATGCCGCACCCGCTTGCCCAAAATGTTTTTTTATTTTCTTGGGGCACTTCAAAAGAAATGAGGTAAACGAATCGGTTGAAAATTCTGGGATAGGACGATGGATGCGACGGCATCAGGAGAGATCAAGCAACCAAATTCCAGTGCTAAAAACCGTACTCTTTCGACCCTCCACAAAGGGGAAATATTGCGTATAACGGAGAAGTAGAAGGCATAATGCGCCCGAATCGATCGACTCCTGCCACAATGAACACAAACACCATGACAGATTCCCCACAAGCCGCAACCGAGGTCCGGGTAGAGATGCCCCAACCCTACTACAGCCAGGAAGATGTCCACCAAATTTTGGAGGTGGCGATCGCCCACCAGGCAGAAAAGGTGGGACAGATGGAGCTGACCCGCGAACAACTGCTGGAGATCGCCGATGATCTGGGTATCAGCGCCACGGAACTGGAGATCGCTGAACGTACCTGGATGATGCACCGGGGCGAACAGCGGGATCGGCAAGCCTTCGATCGCTTCCGGCGGCAACGGTTCCAGCAACGCCTGGTGCGCTACCTGATCGTGAATGGGGGGCTGGCGGCGATCGCCTGGATCAGCACCGAAAGTCTGCTGGGGGTGCCGCTGATTATGCTGTTCTGGGGCATGTTCCTGGCGCTGGATGCGTGGAATACCTTCTTCCAACGGGGCGATCGCTACGAAGCCGCCTTCCAACGCTGGTGCCGCCGCCGCCGCTGGCAACAATCCCTCTCCGGGCTAGTCGATCGCTTCCTCCCCCGCTGAGGCATTGAAAACCAAACGCCATGAGTGGCATCGATCGCGCGATAGTTTCTGATCCCCGGCATTCCACCAAGCATCTACCTGGAACACCTCAAGTACAGCGTTTGTTAAGACGAGGTAGGGCAGCTCATGTTTTTCATGATGAAGCCACAATGGAAAGGGTCTCTCAGGCCATCATTGATAGAGGTGAGTACACCGGATTTATCCGAGGGTATGAGCGCTACGGACTGTTTTTTTCTGAGCCGATTGGATACAGATTGAATCCCGACGATGCTTCACGTACCCCCCTGTATTACGGAGAGATAAAAATCGATGCAGAAAATCGATACCATGTCATCCCCCGTACAAGATCCAGTTAAAACTTGGAACTTTGTTGAAGTGTGGATTGATCCCATGCTATCTCCGCCTTATGTGTTGCTCTTATTGGGCGATACAGCAGGAAATTGTCAGGTTTGTGATCCCGCAGAAGGGTATAGGGTTGTGTTTGCGGCTGCAACCTATGATGAAGTGCAAAATTGGTTGCTGGAAGATGAATATGAACCTATTGAAGGGCGATCATCTGCCTCAGAACTATGAGGCAAAACTGTGATCGGCAAGGGATAAATTAAAACCAAAAATTCACTGCTCAAAACATTTGCTAGAATTCAACGCTTAACGGTTTATCGATTTTCCTTACTGAATTTGATCTGTGACTTCTTCCTCTCCGGCTCCAAAGCGTCGCTGTGTTATGGTTTGTCAGAATCGCTCCTGTGTGCGCAATGGCTCAGAGGCGGTGCTGGCGGCATTTAAGGCGGCGGTGCCGGAGGGCGTGTTTGCCAGTGGGAGTGCGTGCTTGGGGCAGTGCGCGTCGGGTCCAACAGTGCAGGTAAACCCGGATGGCACCTGGTATCGCCATGTGAGAGTGGAGGATGTGCCGGAGATTGTGTCAGAGCATTTGGCAGGCGATCGCCCCCTAAAACGATTACTGCATCCTCGCTTCCATCCCCAATTTGACTTTTATAATAAGCCTGAGGAATGAGGAATCAACAGTGAATGCTTGATAATGGCAAACCATTTCTCCGGTCGCTGTTATTAATTATTCATTGTTAATTATCAATTTCTTTCAATTTCTCAGGTTTCTGTTTTTAATTTCTGCGCCGCTATTTTGTTATGCACATTCACTCCGTTACGCTGCAAAATTTCAAAGCTCACGGCGATCGCCATATCGAGTTTTTTCCCGGTGTGAATGCAATTTCTGGTGAGAACGGAGCGGGGAAAACCAGCATTTTAGAGGCGATCGCCTGGACGCTGTTTAACCATCGGGGGTCGTACCGGAAAGAAGACCTGATTCGGAATGGCAGCAACAGTGCCCAGGTAAAAGTGGCGTTTGTGTCGAACCGGGATGGGCGCACCTATGCGGTGGAGCGCTGTACCTCAAAGGGCTACACGATTTATGACCCGCAACTGAACGAGCGGCTGGATTATCACAACATTGAAGAGGAGATTCTGCCCTGGTTGCGGCAACATCTGGGGGTTGCACCGGGGACAGATTTGGCGCGGCTGTTTGCCAATACCATCGGCGTTCCGCAAGGGACATTCACCGCCGACTTTCTCAAGACCGCTGAGGAGCGGAAGAAGGTGTTCGACAGCATCCTCAAGGTGGAGGAATACAAGCAGGTCAATCGAGACATGCTTTCGCTGGAGAAGTATGCCAAGGCGCAGACCGATACCCTGAACGCCGACCTGGAGCGGTTTGAGGAGGAGTTGCAGGGGTTGGAGCCAACCCAGGAGCGGGTGGCAGCGGTGCAGGCAGAGGTGGCAGCGAATGAGGCGATGCTGAAGCAGTTGACCGATGAATTGGCAGACCTGGGCAAGCAGCGGGATGCGCTGATGGCGCAGGCAAAGCAACTGGAGGCAGCCGAAGCGGACCTGAAGACCCTGGCAGCCAAGCGGGAGGGCAAGACTCAGGCGATCGCCCTGCTCCAACAAAGCTTGAAAACAACCCAGGAAAAAGTACGCCTGTGCAACGAAAATCGGGCGGCATACGACGCCTACGAAACGATGCAGAAATCCGTGGCAGAGGTGCAGAAAGCGCTGCGGCAACGGCAGAGTTTGCAGAAAAAGCGAGATCAGAAGCAACAGGCGATCGCCACCCAGCAGCAAACCGCCGCCAAACTGATGGGGCAACTGGAACAACTGGAGCGAGATGCGACGGAACTGGCGCGGCTCCAACCCCAGGTTGCCCAGCAGGAAACCCTGGAACAGCAGCAAAAGACGCTGGATCAACAACTTCAGCAGTTGCAACGGGTGAAGGCAACCGTTGAGTCCCTGACCCAACAGCGCAAGAAGCTTCAGCAGCAACGGCAGGCGATGGAGAAGCAAATCGCCACCATTCAAGGATTGGTGGGAGAGGTCGAGAAGATTCCCCAGTTAGAGCAACGGCGCGATCGCCTGCAATCTCAACTCAGCCGCATCGAGGCGGCGCAGCAGTTCGAGGCGGAACTGCGGCAGTTAGTGGAAGCGGGAGAATCCCGGCGCGATCGCCATCAGAGCCAGGTCGAAGCGGCGTACGAAATTCTGCGGCAGATTCAGGACTCGGTGCCGTTGCTGTCGGCAGATTCGGTGGCGATGGCACTGGAGGCGGTGCAGGCAGGGGTCGAGTTGAACAGCGACTTGCTGACCGCGTTGCAGCAGATTTTGACGGATTTGTCAGAACAGACCGAGGGCGATCGCCTCACCCGCGAACTGAAGGAGACGCGCCAGCACCTTAGCACCGCTGCCCAGCACAAAGCCACCTACAGCACCCTGGTGGATAAGCAAGCCGAGCGCGATCGCCTCCAGGGCGAAGCGGCTGACCTGGAGAGCCAACTGGCAACCCTGCAAACCCAGTTGGAGCAAGACGCCCCCCTGCAACAGCAAAAGGCAAAGCTGGATGCCGCCCTGGCAGACATGGACAACCCCCGCGCCCGGGTGCGTCGCCTGCAAAGCCAACTGGAACAGCGCGACGCCCTGCACCAACAACTCACCACCACTCGCGCCATCGAGCAAACCTTGACGGAAGAACTCACCGCCCTCGACACCCAACTCCAGAGCTTCGCAGAGCAAGAGGAAGAATTGGAGCGCTTGCAGACCCAACTAGCAGGGCATCAGTCAGGACACCGGATTTTTGTGCAAAACCAGTCGGCGTTGACGGATTTGCCCCAGCAAGAAGCCCAGTTGCAGGAGGCGATCGCCACTGCCGAAGCCCTCGCCATCAAGGAGCAAGCCCAGCAAGTCGAGCGCGATCGCCTCGCCGCCGACTTCGACCCGCTGCAACTGCAAACCCTCACCACCCGCTATGACGAGTTGCGGGGGCAAAGCGAACGCCTTCAGGGGGCGCTGCCCGCCCAGCGATCGCTCATCGCCAACCTGGAAGCGGAACTCAAACGGCTCGAAGCGATCGCCCAAAAACGCCAGGAAACGAAGGAAAGCCTCAAGCAACGCCGGAAAAACCTCTCCTTCGTCCGTTTTGCCCGCAAAGCCTACAAAGAAGCAGGTCCGCGCATCACCGCCTCCTACCTCAACAGCATTTCCTACGAAGCCGATCGCCTCTTCCGCGAACTGCTCAACCGCCCCAATGTCGCCCTCGAATGGACGGCAGACTACGAAATTTTGGTGAACGAAACCCAGCACACCCGCCGCTTCATCAACCTCTCTGGCGGTGAACAGATGTGCGCCGCCCTCGCCGTCCGACTGGCACTGCTGCGCGTCCTCGCCGACATCGATGTTGCCTTCTTCGACGAACCCACCACCAACATGGATCGGCAGCGGCGCGAAAGTTTAGCCGGGGCGATCGCCAATATCAAAACCTTCCGCCAACTCTTCGTCATCAGCCACGACGACACCTTCGAGCACATCACCGAGAATGTCATCATCCTCAATCGCGAGGTGTGAGGCACTTCCTTCGCCATTTTTTAGAATTTCTGATTCGGCGTGCGCAATGCGCACGCCGAATCAGAAATTCTAAGAAGCTTAGCGAGGGTGACTGGGTAAAGTTTTGCTGCGGGGTGGGCGATCGCTTTTGCCCCACCGCCTGTTTTGGGGAACATTGGGATACCGTCACTGACCGAGGGGCATCATGCGCCATCAGAACCGCCCGACTCAACCCCAACGCCGCACCTACTGGCAACGCATGACCCACTCGCCAGGCAACTGGCGCAATTCGCCGCTTGCCTACCTGCTGGGAGGGCTGTTTATGTGGAGCTTTTCCATCATGGGATTGATTAACGGCGAAATACAGACAGGTCGCCGCTACAATCCCTCCCATGTGGCGCGTTATGCTGACGAACCCATTGCGTTTCTCTTTGGCGTAACGTTTTTCTTTGTCGTGGGAGCAATAGCCATCTGGCGCGGCAATGTCCTCTGGCATCAAAATGGGAAGCGTTAAATTATCCACTACGTCGATGCAAGTCGATAAAGGAATGGCGGAATGGAACTTGTGCAAATCCTGGGGATTTTTCTGGCGAGTGCGCTAGGAGCAGGGGCTTTCTTCAAGTTTTCGGCAGAAAAGATCATTGAAACAGGCTTACAAAAAGCACTGCATCAAGAAACCCTACTAACAGAAACTGATCTCGAATTTAGAAAGCGTCAAATTGAAGAGTTTTATGGTCCCATTTACGCTTCTCTAAAGCTCACTTCCGAGCTTTATCCCCTTTGGATTGAAGGAAAATTTCAAGAGGTTAATCAGGAAATTATTGATTTATTTAAAAGCCATAATGACGAGATTATCTCTATTCTAAAAAGTAAAGCTCATCTAATCGACGGGGCTGAATTGCCTCCAGAGTTCGTTAAATTTATGACCTCAGCCACAATCTAGGGAATGTATTGCACTCGAAGGGATCAGCCCTATCTCCCCGAACAGGTTGCCCATCTAGAACAGGTGAAGTGGCCTCAAGAATTTGAGCAGTATATTTATACAAAAACCGAAGATCTGAAGCAAAACTTAGATACCTTATTGGCAAAATATAGAGCAAAATAAAGCAATTTATGGGATGTTTTGGCGATCGCATACAGCCTCAGATCTTCGACTTCTTTTTCACTTGCGCCAATCCCTTTTGCTCATCATAAAAGAAGTCGAAGATCTAGTCCACAGAAGATTTAGCCCACGACTCTCAGCCCCAGATCTTCGACTTCTTTTTCACTTGCGCCGACTCCCTTTGCTGATTGCAGAAGAAATCGAAGATCTAGTCCACGGAAGATCTAGCCCACGAAAGATCTAATTTATTTGAGGGCAATTTGGGAGAAAATCCGTCACAATAGCTTATGGATTCGTAACATTCGTGGCGTTAACCCAGAGCACCCTGCAACGACCTATGACATCAGCCTCCACAGCGATCGCTCCCCTGAGTTGGTCAGAACTCGAAGCCCTCACCGACTTTCAGCTAGACCCCATGATCGACCCGGTTAATGGACCCACCAATGCGCAATCGCGGTTGCGGCTGTTTGGTCGCCCAGAGTCGGAGGTGCGCGTCACCCTGTATCGCGACAACCATGCCTGGTGTCCCTACTGCCAGAAAGTCTGGCTGTGGTTGGAGGAAAAGCAAATCCCCTACCGCATCGAGAAGGTCACCATGTTCTGCTACGGCACCAAGGAAAGCTGGTACAAGCGCAAAGTGCCATCGGGAATGCTGCCTGCCCTGGAACTGGATGGTCGCATGATTACGGAAAGCGACGATATTTTGATGGCGCTGGAGCAGGCGTTTGGTCCCCTGGGATGGAGCATGACCGACCCGCGCGTGATGCCGCTGCGGCGGCTGGAGCGGTTGCTGTTTCGGGCATGGTGCTCCTGGCTCTGCTACCCTGCCCGCTCAGCACGGGAGGAAACCTACAACCGGGAGCAGTTCAAAGCGGTGGTCGCCGATGTAGAAACGGCACTGGGAAGCACCCCCGGTCCTTACTTCCTGGAAGACTTTAGCGTGGCGGATGTGGTGTTTACGCCCTACGTGGAGCGGATGAACGCCAGCCTCTACTACTACAAAGGCTACTCCCTGCGGGAAGAAAACCCGCGCTTCTCCGACTGGTTCGACGCGATGGAAACGCGCCCCACCTATCGGGGAACCCAGAGCGACTTTCATACCCATGTCCATGACCTGCCCCCCCAGATGGGCGGTTGCTACGAAAACGGCGAACCGCAAATGCTCAAGAATAAGGAGCAGGTGGATTTTGGTCCCTGGTTGGGGTTGCCCGATGTGACCTATCCAGAGCCAGAAACCTCCCGAAAAGAGGCATTGCAGCGGGTGCTCAAGCACCGCGAAAACATCATCCGGGTCAACCCGGCAGACGATCGCACCTTTGACGAAGCCCTGCGCTGCGCCCTCACCCACCTGATGACCGGAAAGCCCTGCATCCCCCCCAAAGACTCGGACATCGGGCTGCGCTACCTGCGCGATCGCATCAACGTCCCCCGCGATATGTCCATCTACGCCGCCAAGCGGTTGCGCGAGGCTTTGGAGGAAACGGCTGCACTGGTGGGCGATCGCCAACCTCCCGCCATCCCCGTTCGTCACCGCCGCGACCAGGACCCCGCCAACTTCGCGCCCCGTCCGTAACACTAAATTTCCCAAAACCCACTTCAGATATTTTTTGAAACGCACACTGCGCGTGCGTTTCAAAAAATATCTGAAGTGGGTTTTCGAAGATTGGGTGTAACTTTTTTTGCGGATAAATTCCTCTGGAATTTACCCGCAGAAAAATGCACAGCACCAGGGTTGTTACGACTCGGACAGTAAGCCATCGCAAAATTCCAAAAGGCGGGTGAGGCGATCGCTCACCTGCTCCAACCGCTTTGCCTGAGTGTCTGCCTGTTTTGCCGATCGCAAAAAAGTCAGGTCTGTGCCCAGCAAGCGCATCAGGCGGTTCACCTCCGTTTGTGCCGACTGTACCGTGGAAGGCAGCGCCAGATCCGCCGATGGGACAAGGATTTCTTGCTGAAACTGGCTTTGTGCCGTCTTGAACTGAGCTTGCAGGGTTGTTGGCTCCGGGTTGGATGCAGCGCTTGTCTGCATCTCGCCCAGGGTTTCGCGCAGGGCAGTGTATCCCGGTTTCAACTCGGCTGGCAGCACGGATAGAATCTCCTGAATGCGGTTAGTAAGCATAGGTTGGGTTGAATGCAATGAAACCCAACGATACTACTCAAGGTAAACGCTCAAATCCAAGACCAACTTGAATAAAGTGGGCGTCTTCGGTCAAGATACGGCTGATCTTGAATTCTTGCATCACGACCATTGAGGTGAAATCGGTGAAAGAAATATGTGGTTTATCAAGATACTTGAGCCGCAGGGATTGGGCTTGAGAAAATCGTTGAGCGTCAATTTGAATCAGGCGAAACCAGTCGCCTAGAAACGCATTCGAGAGTTGTACCATCGAGCGCTGAGCTTGAACCGGATTTAGCCGCTTGAAAAACAGCGTAAATGTTTCATCCAGAACAAATGTGGTTGTATAAATTAGCGTTTGTTGCTGAATCAGTGTTCGGTAGAGGCGGGCAACCTCCAGGTGCTGACGTTCTCCTGCATCATTGAGGGTGAGCCAACCCCAGGTATCGACAAAAACGGGTTCACTCATACAGGGTCTCGTCGATTCCCTGTGCCAGATTGCCAGCGTTGACGGCACCAACAAAATCGACTAACGGATCAGCACTATCTGCGGCATTGGAATGAATGGTATGACGTTGCCGACGCCCTTTGGTAAACAAAATAAAATCTAAAATTTCTTCTAACAAACTATCGGGAACCTGTTCAATTTCCTGGATGATTTGATCCTGCAAGGTCATTGCTATTCACCTAACTCGGTCATTGGTAACGGGTTCTTTTCATTATCGCCAATCTCGATTGGCAGTTCTAGTGGACTCACGCCACCCCAACCGAAAAATTGAAGCACCACACCGAGTTCCCCAACCCAAAACCCAAAATCCAAAATCTCCTTACTCCCGTGGACGGGTAAACTTCAGCTTCATCCCGCCTGTATTGCCCAGCTTGCCGCCATTGCCCACAATGCTGAGTTGCCCTTCGGCATTGATTTCTACCGATAGCTCCACTTCATCCAACCGCAAACCGGTATGGGCGTTTGCCTGCGTGAACACATCATTCATGATGGCGAGCATACTTTCCACTTGCGCTTTGAGTGCCTGGGCATCAAGGGAAACGCGCTTGCGACGGGTGACCGTGCGGACGGCTTCGGTGATGCGCTCTGTGGTGCCGGGTCGCCCAAAGCCACCACCAATGTCCCGCGTTGCGTCCCGCTCCCCTTCCACCTCAATCGCTTCTTCCACCACTTCCTCGGTTTCCGCCACAAACCACAGCACATTTTCCTCAACCACCGCTGTCGAGCCTCCTCCGCTAAATCGTCACAGCTTAAGAATACCTGCAAGAGCTTAGGATCACGTACGAAATAAAACCCAGAATTTTTGATGAGAAGCGCGGCAATGCCGCGCTTCTCATCAAAAATTCTGGGTTTTATTTTATTTTCAATCCTTAGAAGTTCGACTTCTTCAAGAAGTCGAACTTCTGGGGGAGTCCCCAACGCTCCAAAGGTTTGGGATCGCTAACCCTTCAGCGAGGCTTACCAGGCTATCGATCCCAGTTTGTTTTTGGATACCCTGTTGGTATCGCCGGAGTCGGTCTGGACTCTTCTGAAGGCATCCCGGCAGATTCCCACCTGCCCGTTCTTACCCATCAGCGCTGATCCGTTCTCATCTCAAAAATGTCACAGATAGCGCGATGCAAAGAGTGCACCGGGAAGCACACACAATCCGAAAACCGAGGTTGTTGTTCCGATTATCGCGCGCGTTCCTGTTGCGGTTGGCTGAGCGGCAGTTCCTTGGGTTGTTGTTCCACGAACCGCCCCGCACCAGCTAGCGGAGCCGACCCCGCCTATCAGGATACCGAAGAAAACGGATTAGGAATGAGCTGAAAGCTGCGGCTTTACAAAATACAATTCGTGGAAAATATTTTGGCGGAGCTGGGCGGTATCACCATGTTTCAAGTGAGCTGCCCAACTGCGAACGCATTGGGTGAGTTCGTGAAAGCTGATGCGATCGTGGGAATATGCCAGTTTCAATCGCTTGAACCGTCGGCGTGCTCGGCGGAGATTGTCGTTGCGGACGCGGATATGCGTGGGAAGCACCCGAAATCCTACAAAATTTGCTCCCTGGCAGGTTTCAAACAACTGGCTTTTGATGGGGTGAATTTTCAGACGCAGGGTTGCCAGATACGCTTCAACTGCAAGACGGGCATCTGCCAAAAATGCGCGATCGTCGGAGAACAAAGCAAAATCATCGACATAGCGAAGATAGTTAGGCGCTTGCAACTGCTCTTTAACGAAATGATCGAAGCCGTTGAGATAAATGTTGGCGAAAAACTGACTGGTGAGGTTGCCGATGGGCAATCCGCGCCGTCGCTGCAACGGGGTTAGCAAGTCATCTCCTGGGAAATGCTCGATCACAGGTTCCTGCTCGTTGCTACCATCGATGATGGTATCGATCAGCCAGAGGGTTTGAGGGCACTTGATTTTGCGGCGGATCAGGGTTTTGAGAATTTCGTGATCAATGCTGGGGAAGTAGCGGCGCACATCGCATTGCAAGATGTAGCGGCTATTACGGGCAAAGTGGGTGAAGCGACGCAGTGCCCGGTGGGTGCCAAAGCCTTCTCGGTTGGCATAGGAGTCGAAAATATAGGTGCGCTCGAAGATTGGCAGAATGATGGCACAGAGGGCATGATGCACGACCCTATCCCGAAAGGGCGCTGCCGAAATGAGCCGAGGCTTGGGTTCCCAAATCTGAAAGGTTTTGTATTTGCCGGGGCGATAGGTTTGGGTTTCGAGTGCCTGATGGAGTTGGATCAGTTCATCTTCTAGATGAAAGTTAAACAGCAAAGTGCTGTGGCGAAAGCGCTTACCTCGCTGGGCTTTGTGGGCGGCATGGAGCAGGTTATCGAAGGCGATGATGCGATGCCAGAGGTTGCCATAGCGCTTCATGCGGTTGCCCGCCGTTGTTGCTTGAGCCATGCCCCCAGGTCAGTGCCGATGATGGTGAGATGCTGACTGGCTTGCTCGTAGCGCTCTAGTTTGAGCAGTTCAAAGTCTCGCAGCAGGCGCGTCTGGTGGCGCAACACATCGAGTTCAGAGTTCAATGCTTCGAGGCGCTCGACCCGGTTGTGGCGGTTGTAGCGGATGCGGATAAGGGATTCTAAAAAGTTGTATAACCCGCTGATAATTCTATCTCCCAGGAGAAATTTATGATTGCGGGGCAACCGATCCAAAATTGGCACATACCACTTGATGAAGTCGTAGGTTTTTTGAATAATGGGCAGTTCTTCAGCCATAACGGCACCTCGAAAATGCCAAATTGTAAATCGATCGCGCTGCGCGCGACAAAAAGAAAAGTGAAGAAGTGTAAAGAGCAAAAGTTAAAAAGTGTAAAGAGCAAAGAAGAGTCACCGGGAAGCACACACAATCCGAAAACCGAGGTTGAGGATCCGACCACCGCGCGCGAACCTGTAGCGGTTGGCAGAGCGGCAGTACCTAGGGTTGAAGTTCCACGAACCGCCCCGCACCATTTTTATCTCGCTAGAGGATAACCATGCACTGCCATCCGTCGGTGCCCCTTCATAGTTTTCATGCCAATCATCGGCGCACCATTCCCACACGTTGCCATGCATGTCATACAAGCCAAATCCATTTGCCGGAAAGCTGCCGACATCCGTTGTTTCTTTCCGGTATTCTCCTTTTGGTCCTTCTCCATAGGCACCAGGCAAGGGTTTTCCTTGGTATTCCCCATCAATTCCTGCGTAATTTGCCATGTCAGTCGTAATTGTGGAACCAAAATAAAATGGGGTGGTGGTTCCAGCGCGACAAGCATATTCCCATTCTGCTTCGCTAGGAAGTCGATAATCGTAACCTGTTTTTTTAGAAAGGCGTTTACAAAACTCGACGGCTTCATCCCAACTAACTTGTTCTACAGGGCGATCATCCCCCTTGAAATTGGCAGGATCAGTTGCCAGGTCGCAGTCAATTTTGGAGTAGCTTGCAACCACTCTCCATTGTGCTTGGGTGATTGGATACTTCCCCATCAAAAATGACTGAATCTTTACTTGATGTTGAGGACCTTCTACATTTACTCCCTTCAGGGCATCGACAAATTCACCATACCAGTCTCGCCCTTCTTCACCAGGAGGAGACCCCATCATGAATGTGCCTCCTGGGATCTTTACTAAATTGAGGACGATGCCACTACCTAAATCTTCCTGTCGATATTCCGCTTTGCCCCGACGGGTTTGGGTAATAACTTTTGGTTCTCCTTTCCCAAATAATCCGGTTCTTTCGATGCGGCTGATTGTCAACACATCAAATTCGAAAGTTGGAACTACAATACCTCTACCCGGTTCAGTAGGTGGAGGCGGGGGAGGTGGGGGTGTTGCCGCCACTAAAGCCAATCGCTCGATCCCTTCGATCGCCTCTGAGTCTGCCGAGGAAACCGCCAACACCCGAATCCAGAATTGCTTGGCAAGGGTTCGATTTTGCTTTACCTCAGCATTCAAAGCCGCATTCTTGAGATCTTTTACATCTGCTAATGTCGCTTGGCGAGGCAGCAGAATCAGTTGGTTCTTCGTGGGCGGTTCAATGCGTCCGTAGGGGGTTTGACGGGGTTTGCCATGCTGGGAGTTAAGGTGGGGTACGGTCTGAGTAAGGTAGTGGTAGAGCCGCTCTACGGTGGCGCAGTTGTTGCCTTCCCCTTGCAACCGCAACCCTTCCAGCAACGCGTAGGTAAAGGCTCCCTGTTGCAGCTCCTCAATTTCGTAGGAAGATTCGCTGGGGCTACAGGAAAAGAAGGTGATAACGCCCGGTTGCCGTTCTTCCCCAATGCCCAAGCCCGCCCGACGACCACTGCTGCGGCAAGCATCAATCAGCAAAATCACATTGTCGGCTCCGCAGCGTTGGAGCCGTTCGGTGACGTAGTTCAGCGGAATGGCAGTATTGGGCACATCCCCCGGATCGCCATCCAGGGGCACGAGGTAGTCGCGGTCTTCGTGGCGAATGCCATGCCCCGCAAAGAAAAACCAGAGGTTATCCCCCGCTTTTAGGAATGGTTGCTCGAAGCGGACGCGCAGAAACCGTCGCAGGGTTCCGTAGGTGGGCTGGGAGTCGAGGGGTGCACCAAAGTCCTGGGGTATGGGCGGTGAGTCATCAGAAAAGTGATACATCATTTGGCAACCCAGTTCTTGCTGAATGTAGGAGCGCATTGCCTCCGCATCCCGCTTGGCAAAGTTCAGCGGTTGCAAGTTTTTATAGCGGTTGATGCCAATGGTAATTGCCCAGTTTTGCCCCATTCCGCCGCATTACACCTCAGCAAAAAATAACTGCTATCAGTATAGGCTTCCCGCTCGTTTGTATCGAATCCGAAAAGATGGAGGCTTTCTTCTGAGGTTGTAGCTTTTGCAGGGACTCTGCCAGAGAGAGATCTTCGACTTCTTTCTCAATCGCACGCAAAGATCTTCGACTTCTTTCTCAATCGCAGCCCACACCTCTTCGACAGAGGTCAAGAAGTCGAAGATCTGGGGGGCGTATGGCGCAAAGATCTTCGACTTCTTTCTCGATCGCAGTGCATACCTCGCCGCCAGAGGTCAAGAAGTCGAAGATCTGGAGGGGCGCAAAGATCTTCGACTTCTTTCTCGATCGCAGCCCACACCTCTTCGCCAGAGATCAAGAAGTCGAAGATCTGGAGATATCCCAAACGGGGAGGAGTTCGGGAACGGTGAAGCGATCGCCAGCGTCATGGTGGGATGAGGATTGCCTCAATGGAAACTGGAGAGCGGGGATGAACATTCGGCGGGCGGCGATCGCAGATGCACCAGCGCTGTGGGAGATTTTTTGGCGGGTGGTGGCGACAGAGGAAACCTACGTGTTTGCGGCGGGGACGAGTCGGGAGGAGGCGATCGCCTATCTCCTACCCACAAACGGATGGTCTTACGTAGCAGAGATTGAGGGGCAGGTGGTGGGGGTGTATCGCATGGTGGCAAACCAGCGAGACCTGGGGAGCCATGTGGCGAATGCGTCCTTTATGGTGCATCCCGACTGGGCAGGCAAGGGGCTGGGCACGGCGTTGGGCTGGCATTGTTTGCAGCAGGCGAAGGCGGAGGGCTTTCGGGCGATGCAGTTCAACATCGTCGTGAGCACGAATGAGGCGGCGGTGCGGCTGTGGAAGAAGCTGGGATTTGCGATCGTAGGGACATTGCCCCAGGCGTTTCGGCATCGGCAACTGGGCTATGTAGATGCCTATGTGATGTATCGCTTTTTAGATGACTTAGGATCACCTACGAAATAAAACCCGGAATTTTTGATGAGAAGCGCGGCAATGCCGCGCTTCTCATCAAAAATTCCGGGTTTTATTTTCAATCCTTCAACTCTTTGGGGACAACTGGGGATGGTTGGGGATAGTTGGGGACAATAATTTTTGGGAGAGAGGAGGGGCGATCGCCCCTCCTGACAAAATAGGCGCAGGGGCGATTCGTCCGGATTTTTTGTCACGAAAATTTCAATTTTAGAAAAGGCGTATTACCCTTGTAGTTAGGTGTCAAGTTTTTTGGCGCAATCTTTTGGATTCGTGCCAGTTTGTTTACCTCAGATCAGTCTTTTGGGTGTTGTGCAGATCTGAGTTCCTCCCCTCTGAGCCGAGGTTGGCGCAGGAGCATTATCAATGGCGAAATATGCCCTGTTGATCGGGGTTAGCAGCTACCAGAATCAGGATGCCATCCAGCCCTCTCTGACTGCCCGCAAGGATGTGGAGGCAGTCAGGGAAGTGTTGCTGCGTCCGGATATTGGCGGGTTCGCGGAAGTGCCAAAGCCGCTGCTCGATCCGGATCGGATGCAGATGGAGGAGGAGATTGAGAACTTTTTCCGCAAGCTGGGGTCAGATGACCTGGCGGTGCTGTTGTTTGCGGGTCAGGGAGTGCGCGATCGCCAGGGCAATGCCTTCCTCACCACCACCTCGACGCGCCGCAATGGGGATGGCGAACTGGTGCGGGCGACAGCACTCTCTGCCCGTGCGGTGCAGGACATTATGGGTGGCAGTCGCGCGAAGCAGCAGGTGATGATTCTGGACTGCGGCTTTGGCGGCATGGAACCCCATCCCAAAGCGGTGTATAACGGAGCGCTGGATCTGAAGCGACAGTTGGGCGGGCAGGGGCGCGTCATTCTGCTGGGCGCAGAGGCGGCGCACCACATTCCCCAGTACGACAGCGAGGAGCTTTCGCCCTACGCCCATCTGCTGGTGGAAGGCATTCGCACCGGGAAAGCCGATCGCAACCACGATCGCCAGGTTTCCGTAGACGAGTTGCACGACTACATAACAGATGAGCTGAAAGCGGTACTGGTCGCAGGGCATCCCGAACTGATTGCGTGGCGGGAGGAAGACCGCAGCATTCCCCTGACCCGCGTGCCCATTTTCGACCCGCGTCAGCAATATCGGGCGCAGGTCGAGCGGCGGGTGCAGGACGGGCAAATCTCCGCTGTGGGGCGTGCCATCCTCGACAAGCGGCGCACCACGCTGGGGTTGCAGCCCTCGGAGGCACAGGCGATCGAAGACGACATCCTGCGTCCCTATCGCGAACGGGAGAAGGATATGCAGCGCTATCGTCAGGCTTTGCAGGCAGCGGTGCGGCAGGAATATCCACTACCGGAACAGGCGCGGCAGGAATTGCGGGAGTTTCAGCAGCTATTAGAACTGTCCGACGAAGAGGTGGAGCCGATTCAGCAGGAGGTGATCCAGCCCTATGCCGATCGCGCCGCTACCCTCCGCCAGCATCGCCAGCAGTACGAGCAAGCCTTCCGCGACACCATCGCCCAGCATTTTCCACCGACCCCTGCCGATCGCTACAAACTGCGGCAGATGCAGCGATCGCTCGACCTCTCTGAGGACGACGTGCAGGCGATCGAAGCCCGCATCTCTAGCGCCGAGCAAACCCAGCGAGAGCAATATCACCAGACCTTGCGACAGTTTGAGCAGACCTGGCAAAAGGAAATGCGGGCCAGCTTCCCGCCGACGGATGTGGTTCACCATCGGATGCAGAAGTTGCAGCATTCCCTCGGTGTGCAGGAATCCCATGCCCGTGAGATCTTTCAGCGAGTGCGATCGCAGATCGAAGCCGAACGCGCCACCCACCAGGCGAACTGCGCCAAGTATGAACAAGCGTTTCTGGATGCGGTGAAACAGGACGGTCCCCTACGGAAGCCGACGCGCGATCGCCTCGCCCAGTTGCAGCAGGCGCTCAACCTCAGTGATACCGATGTGGTTGCCGCCGAAGACCGTGCCAGCGAAACCCTGCGCCAGGAACGTGAGCGCTATCGGCAAAATCTGGCGTACTATCGACAACAATGCGAACAACTCTTGCAAGAGGAGTTTCCCTTGAGCGAGGCTAACCAGAATCAGCTAAAACGCTTGCAGACCGAGCTACAACTGCAAGATGACGATGTTGCCCAGATCCATGAGCAACTGATGGCGCAGGCAGAAGTGCAGCGTCGGGCGTATCAGCAGGCGTTGAAGCAATACGAAATCACCTATCGCGAGGCGCTGGATCATGGCAATCCGGCGGCAGCGGAAACCCGCCATTTCCTTGATGAAACCTGGCGTGCCCTCAACCTCAAAGCCGACGAAGTCCGTCGTCTGGAGGATCGGCTGAATGTGGAACATGCCCTCCAGACACCTGAAGCGCCATCGGAGGTTGCGGCTGACCCTGCAGCCGCAGCCCCAGCGGAAACCCCCGAAGCGCTAGCGGAACCTGTCGTCGCCACGGCTGAACCCGCAGATTCAGCTCCAGCACCCACCGATTCCCCCGTTCCTCCGCCACCCGAAAACCTGACTGGAGAACCCTCAGAGCACCCTGAGCCCGTGCCCGAAGCCCGATTCTTTGACCAGCTTTCAGAAGCTGATCAGGCAAAGATCGATGCAGAAGTGGATGACCTGCACGCCTTGTTGGAGCGGGGAGATATGGATGAAGTGCTGAAAAAAATAGCCGCCCCTCCACCGCCAGAGGAGCCGTTTTCAGAGCCCTATGCACCACCCCCAAATGCTCCGTCAAATTCCGGCGCACCCCCCTCAAATAACGGTGGAGGTTCTTTTGTCCCTGGCTATGTGCCGCCGCCGCCTTCCTCTTCCTCTGATAGTGATGATCTGGCGTCCGATCGCAATGTCGATTACACGATACTTCAGGGGTTGTTGCAGGATGGGCTGTGGAAGGAAGCCGATCGCGAAACCCTGCGGGTGATGTTGATGGCGACCGATCGCATTAAAGATGAATGGCTCAGCCCAGAGGCGATCGCCAATTTCCCCTGCCTCGACTTACAGACCATCAGCCAACTTTGGGACAAGCACAGCAATGGGCATTTTGGCTTCATTGCCCAGGAACACATCTATGCTCAGTTCCGCGAAATCAAGATGAGCGACGATCGCCGCCTCATTGATGTCAGCCTGCGGCTGAAGTGGATGTGGAAAGCGGCGAATTTCTATCCCATGTTCCGCAAGTATAAAGATCTGGACTTTAACTCAGATACCGCCGTCACCGGGCATTTGCCTGCCCTCTGGTATTGGAAGCTCTCGCCTGTAGCAGCCTTACGAACCGGAACCGTGGGGAGCGATCGCAGTTATGGCGGCACCGATATTAAAATGCTGGCTAATTTGATGAAGCGCCTCCGCGAATGCAACATCTATTGATTGCGTAGGATTGCATAATCATTGCGTAATGATTGCGTAATGATTGCGTAATCAAGCGCGAAGTAAACTACGGGAGTAGCTTTACACCTGCCAACACGCTATAACTATTCGGTGGAATTAGATTTTGCATGTATAGATTTTGGATGCATAGATTTTGGATGGATACTGATTGCCATCTAGATCCCTGGAGATGACTGGTTTGCCGAAGTTTCCAACCATCTGTTGAAGTTGACTTTAATTTTCACCCGTTCGCTGATTTCTATGGATAGCTACTTACCGTTGCTCTACACGCTGTGCTTTGTGCTGACCTTTATCTTTGCCAGCTTTGTCGAATACTGGCTCCACCGTTTGATGCACAAAGTACCCGAAAAGTGCGAATTCCACGTCGAGCATCACCGGGAAGGCACAGGGCAGGGCGTATTCAAGGAATTTTTGGAGTATTTCAAGGTGGTTGTCCCAATTCCGCTGATTGTGGTCTGGTTTTCCTGGCAGTTGGCGCTGTGCATTTTCCTGGGAGCCTTGACCTATGCGGTTTTCTCAGCCTATGCCCATCAGTTGCAGCACGACAACCCCACCCAATGCTTCTGGATGCCCATGCCTGTTCACCATGTTCACCATCGCTACAACCAGTGGCATCACAATTTTGGGCTGGGGGTTGATTGGTGGGATCGGGTGTTTGGCACCTACAAACCTGTCGAGTGGCGGCGGGATTGTGAAGAACCTGTTGGCGGTCCGTTGCATATTCAATGGTGGTAGCGGTGCGGAGGTCATGATTTTTGGGTGTATGGCACCGCCTACACGCCCAAAAATCATGCCCCTTTGAGGACGACCCAATCTTGAGATTTTAGATTTTCTTCCAGCAAAGCGGGCTTGGGCGATCGCCCATCATAGAACTCTGGCGTTATGGTGATTAGAGAATCCTGGAGAACTGCTGCCATGCCAGAATGCGATTGCCACAAAGCTGCCGAAGCCCTTGCCCAGCAAAAGGTGTTGTATTGGCTGCTGGGTATCAATGCCACGATGTTTTTGTTGGAAGGGGTGAGTGGCGTGATCGCCCAATCCACTGCGCTGATTGCAGATTCGCTGGATATGCTGGCGGATGCGGTGGTTTATGCACTGTCGCTCTATGCGGTGGGGCGATCGCCCCTGCGAAAAATCCGTGCGGCTTCCCTCAGCGGCATCTTTCAGATTTCCCTGGCTGGGGTGGTGCTGGTGGATGTGATCCGTCGCTTCTTCCTGGGAGAACTGCCGCAGACAGCTTTCATGGTGGGGGTTGGGGCGATCGCCCTCGTCGCCAACGTCACCTGCCTCTGGCTCATCGCCAAACACCGCAAAGGCGAAGTCCACATGCGTGCCAGTTGGATCTTTTCGAAGAACGACGTAATCGCCAACCTCAGTGTGATTGGGGCAGGGATTTTGTCAGCGGTGCTGCGATCGCGCTTCCCTGACTTGATTGTGGGCTTGGGCATTACCGCGCTGGTGCTGTGGGGCGGCATCGCCATCCTCCGCGAAACCCGCGAAGAACGCACAGCACTGCAACAGGTCAATACTCCCTGCGACTAAACTCGTTGCGACTGAACTCGTTGCGACTGCTAGTAGAGATAGTAGAGAAATTCTCGAACCAGCCCCGTCGCCAGAAAAAGTAGATGAGGCTGCTGGCGATCGCAATCATCCCCAGCCACGCCCCCGGATAGCCCCAGTACCAGTTCAGTTCCGGCATATTCCACGGAGAGGCTTCGGGGTTGAAATTCATGCCATAAATTCCAGCGATAAAGGTGAGGGGAATAAAAATCGTTGAGATCACCGTCAGCGTCTTCATTACCTCATTCATTTTGTTGCTGACGGAGGAAAGGTACACATCCATCAGGCTGGAGGTCAGTTCCCGGTACGTTTCGAGGATATCCAACGCCTGCACCACATGCTCGTAGCAATCCCGCAGGTAGACCTTCACCGCCGGACTGACCAGGGTGCAGTCTTCGCGCAGCAACACCCCGATCGCCTCTCGCTGGGGCCAGATAGAGCGGCGGAGCGACAGCAGTTCCCGCTTCAGTTGGTGAATGGTTGCCAGGGTATTACCCGTGGGCGTATTCGTCACCTGGTTTTCGAGGATTTCAATGCGCTCCCCATAGCTCTCCAAAACGGGAAAAATGCCGTCCACCACGGCATCGAGCAGGGTGTAGAGCAGGTAGTCGGCTTGGCGCTGGCGGATGGTGCCCTTGTTATGGCGGATGCGATCGCGAATCAGCACAAAGCAGTCATAATCTGGTTCTTCCTGCACCGTCAGCAGATAATTTTGCCCCAGCACAAAGCTCACCTGCTCATTCAAAAACTGCTCCCGCCCCGGCACGATCATGACCATGTGCAGCACAACGACCAGTTGCTCCCCATAGTCTTCGGTTTTGGGGCGCTGGGGCACATTCACCACATCCTCCAACACCACCGGATGCAGGTTAAACACCTGCCCTATCTGCCGCCAGGTTTCCTCCTGCCCCAACCCATCGATATTGATCCAGGACACCGATTCTGTATCCAGATGATTGGCACAGTCTTGCGGCTGTTCAATTACCATCTGAAACGCATTTTCCTGGTTGTAGTCAATCAAAACGATGGTCGGTGGGATGGCATTGGCTCGAATTTGCAACGTCCCCGGCACACTACCCGGTTTGTCGTAGGCATAGTCCACATAGCGCCGCTCAAATGAATGGGAGGCAGCCTGGATGGGTCTTGGCAGCGAGCTAGACATAGGGCGGGGTTCCTTGGTGCGATTGGCTTTTTAGAACGGCTCCAAAAACTGACTGGCGAGGAGTTTGGACCCATCTACCGTTGTAACCCCTGATCTTAGAGGAGCCTAATCTCTCAGCCAACCCAGGGACGGCACATTTAAGCCATGTTCCGCCAACCAGGGCAAAAACTGGGCATAGGGTAACAGGGTGCCCAGAATGCAGAGAATTCCGTAGAAGTATTTCATCGTGAAACCCGTTCTGAATCAGAATGTACTCCAAGAAATACAACATCTATAGCGCTTCGCTTGGAACCAGATTGTTTTTGTGAGAGCCGCGCTGAGCGCGGCTCTCACAAAAACAATCTGGTCCTCAGGGCCAATACTCAGGGCCAATACATGAACAGCCTTTATCTTCCCGCCTTTCCGGTTACAATAGCTTGGCTGATAGTACAGAGTGCAGGGGCGCATCGCCAGATAGCCTTTGGGCTGTCGTTTTGCAGTGTGTAAAGTCCCGCGATGCACGGGCGGAGGAGTGTATGCAGAGTTTCGAGGTCTTGCGTCCATCCAAGCCAATGGACTGCGTGGGAAGGGTGGTGGAATCCACGCCGCTTTCGCCCACCATTAAGTCCATTCGCCTGGAACTGGATGTGCGAGACTTTCAGTTTTTGCCGGGGCAGTCGGTGTGGCCCAAGTTTGAGCGCGAGGGCAAAAGCTTCACCAAAATCTATTCCATTGCCTCTTCTCCGTCGCGATCGCCCATCATTGATCTGTGCATTTCGCGGGTGGGCTGGAGTTCTGCCTACATGCAGGATTTGGCAGTGGGGGAGGTCATCCCCGTCCGGGGTCCCTATGGCATGATGACCCTCGGCGAACTGCCCAATCGCCCCCGGCTCTACGTGGCGGAAGGCTCAGGCATCGCCCCCATTAAAAGCCACATTGAATGGCTGGCAGAACAGCGCTTCAACCGTCCGGTGTGGCTGGTGCAAGCCAACCCTGAAACGCCAGACTGCCTGCCCTACCAGGAGGTGTGGCGATCGCTCCAGCAAACCTGGGCAATGTTCCACTACATTGAGGTATTGGATGCCCGCCCCGAAGCAGCGCTAGAACAGTTGAGCTGCAACCCTGAGAACCTGGATGTGGATATTTGTGCCGTGGGCGATCGCGTCTCAGAGTTGCGATCGGCGGTGAAGAATCTGGGGGTGCCTCCCCTGGCGATCCGCACTGAAAAATTTGTTGCCTTTTAAGGCATGATTGATTAGCTTTGGGGCTACGTGACTGTATCCTTCGCCCCTATCTCAGCCGTTACTTCTGAATAATTCCCTCTTGAAACCCTATGGTTCCAGATCCTCCCCAACCGCCTTTGCCTGAAACGCCAAACGATCACAAGACAGGCGTTTGGCGATCGCAGCGTGAAAATGTCCAGTTCTTTGTGATTGCCCTGGTGCTGGCATTGCTGGTGCGGTTTTTTATTGCTGAACCCCGCTTCATTCCGTCCGATTCAATGGTGCCGACCCTGGCAGTGGGCGATCGCCTGGTGGTGGAGAAAGTTGCCTACCGCTTCCGTCCCCCAGAACGCGGAGAGATTGTGGTGTTCAGTCCGCCGCCCGTGCTTCAAGGATATGGCTTTGAGCAAGACCAGGCGTTCATCAAGCGGGTCATTGGCGTTCCGGGCAACACGCTGCAAATCCAGGGAGGCGTGGTTTTCATCGACGGTCAACCGCTACAAGAAAATTACATCGCCGCTCCCCCAGAGTATGAACTGCCCCTGATCAAAATTCCCGATGATGCTTACTTTGTAATGGGCGACAACCGCAACAATAGCAACGACTCCCATGTGTGGGGCTATCTGCCCCGCCAGAACATTATTGGTCGAGCCATTCTCCGCTTCTTCCCCTTCAGCCGCTTCGGCTCCATCAAGTAGCCGTCCTCAGCTACAATGCCAAGGCATCTGCGGATTAATAAAATCCCAATTTTTGAGAGAGAAGGCTGGCTCAGCCAGCCTTCTCTCTCAAAAATTGGGGTTTTATTTTCTTGCAAGTCCCCAACCCTCTGAAATTCCACTTTAGATATTTGTTTGAAACACCCGCGCAGCGGATGTTTCAAAAGCAAACCCTGTTTCAGAAGCAAACATAGTGCATCAATGCTTCCGTCAATCGGGGGGAGAGTTGGAGCCGTTGCTGCAGCTCCGCCAAGTTGCGGTACACCCCATAGCGTTGCCGATTCTGCACGATCGCCCGTGCCAGATACAAGTCCATTGCTGGAATCCGCACCAGCATTTCCGCTGAAGCCACATTCAGGTTTACGGGCTGAATGGTGCAGGGGCTGGCGGGGTCGTAGTAGCAAAATTGCAGGATGGGTTCCAGGGGTTGCAGGCGTTGCACCGAAATGCTGAGGGCAGCGGCGACATCCTCCAGGCTATGGAACTGCACCCCTGCTTTTCGCAGGGAGACCAGAGTGCGTGCCTGGTGGATCGAGACGCCGGGAAGCCGCAACCAATCATCTGCCTCTGCCCGGTTCACATCGATGCCGATGCCGATTTGAGCGGCAAAACGCACCTCTTCAAAGGACTGGAAACGGTAGTAGGGATCGCGTTCCAGGCGCGATCGCAACGCACCCTGTCCCTGTCCCCCACTACCCAATTGATTTAACAGCTTTGCCCACATAGTTTGCGAAATGCGACTGCCTTAGCGTAATTCATCCAACGGATATTGGGTAAAGATCCTGTGCCATCACCCAATGCGATCGAGCAGTTGCCGTCGTTTTTGCTCAAACTCATACTCCGAGATGAGTCCATCTTGCCGCAAGCGATCGAGTTCTCGCAGTGCTTCTGCGACTTTTCCCACCTGCGCTGCATCAACTGGAGGCGTAGTCGGGGGCAAAACCCCGTTGTTGTAGTTCTGGTCAAAGGTGTCGCGCCCCTGGGTTAAGTACCATATCGCTTCGACCAGACTGGCGGTGCGTGAAATCAGACCTGCTGGCGTAAATCCCGACAGCAGATAGACCATGCCCCAACCCGGTTGCCGTAAATAGAACTTGTGCAATCCTGGCAAAAAGGTTCCGGCAAAAGCGAGGGCGATCGCCATCGAGCGGCTTTTTGGCTGTTGTTCCATGACCAATATCACAGGCAATTGAAACGTAGGTAGCGATTATGTTTCAGACAAAACATCCGTCGCGCAATTAGAGGTGCTATCCAACTTTGTGAATACCCCCGATCATAACGAAATTTTGGGATAACCAAGCGGTGCCGCTTGCCACTCCATGAATAGTCCCTTTTGGCTCCCATCCCTTTGGAACGAAAATCAAACACAGTATAGCGGTGCGCAAGTTGCTTCAGCACATGGGAGGGGCGGCGCGGCGCGCCGCCCCTCCCATGTGCTGTACTTAAAGCGCTTGCAAAACGCTATAGATTTGCTTATTGATTGGCAAATCCCGGCTCAGTTTGACCTACGCTGGAAAAGGTGTTTGTTGTTTTCCTGTGGTCTAAAAGGATAAATTTATGAGCGGCGTAAAAGTCATTCAGGACACAGAGTTTGAGGCATCGGTGCTGCAAGCAGAACAGCCGGTGTTGGTTTATTTTTGGGCGGGGTGGTGTGGTCCCTGTCGGCTGATGTCGCCGATGGTGGAGGCGCTGGCAGAGCAGTTTGGCGATCGCCTCTCCGTCGTCAAGATGGAAGTGGACCCCAACCCCGAATCGGTGAAGCGCTGCAATGTTCAGGGTGTTCCGGCGCTGGTAATTTTCAAGGATGGAACGCAGGTGCAATCCCGTGAGGGAGTCACGAACAAGCAACAGTTGGAAGAAATGTTGAACGCTACTGTGTAATCTGTTGGGTCGTCCTTAAGGGGTAAGAATTGTTGGGTGTTTAGGCGATGCTCAAACACCCAACGATCCTTACCCCTTAAGGACGACCCTCTATTAAAGTGTCAGGTATAGAAGCGTCAGGTATAGAAGCGTCAGGTACAGAAGCGTCATGACACGACCCCTCCTATCGCTCCCCCCTCGATGGAATGCCACATTTGCCCTGGTTCCCCTGGTCTCCGCTGCCAGCCTTGGGATTGTGGCACGATTTTATGTCCCTAATGTGTGGGGGCAATCGTTTTTTGTGGCAACCCGGATCTGGCTGCTGGCACTGCCCATTGTTTGGTATTTGTGGGTTGATCAGGGAAAAATTGCCGTTAGCTTGCCCACAAAGCGAGATGTGCTGTCAGGCATTGGGCTGGGACTGGTCATTTTTGCCGTCATTTTGGGAGCCTATGTGCTGTTTGGGCAGGCATGGATTGATCCAGCGGTTGTGCGGGCGAAGGCAAAGGAAATTGGCTTGCTTAACCCAGCAGCCTATCTGGCTGGGGCTGCCTACTTCACAGTGGTAAATGCCCTGGTGGAAGAGTATATCTGGCGGTGGTTTGTGTACCGGAAATGTGAGGCATTTCTGAGGGGAATGCTGGCGGTGATGCTGGCGGCACTTTGCTTCACACTGCATCACGTAATTGCTCTGACGGCTTTGACGGGGCATGGTTGGGCGATCGCCCTGGGGTCATTGGGGGTCTTCCTGGGCGGGGCAATCTGGTCCTGGTGCTTCCTGGTTCACCGCTCCCTGTGGGCGTGCTACATCAGCCATCTTCTGGCAGACCTGGCGATCGCCCTCATCGGCTGGCAGCTTTTGTTTAGCTAAGGATTGAAAATTAAACAAAACCCGGAATTTTTGATGAGAAGCGCGGCATTGCCGCGCTTCTCATCAAAAATTCCGGGTTTTATTTCGTACGTGCTCCTAATTGGCTAATACCACATCAATCATCGTCAAGGTCAGGTTCCAGAGGCAATTGCAGCACAAATCGGGTTTGTCCATTGCCACTTTGGACGGTAATTGTGCCGCCTAAATATTCCACCAGCTTTTTTACCAGAGCCAAACCCAGCCCGGTCCCGCCATGTTGCCAGGGATCGGTGTTGGGGATGCGGTAGAAGCGATCGAAAATGCGATCGCACTCTTCCGTCGGAATTTCAATGCCCGTGTTGCTCACCTGAAGTTCGATCAAGGGCGGAATGGCACGTGCAGAGACACAGATAGTTTCGTCGGGAGGCGTGTACTTGCAGGCATTGGTCATCAGTTCGGTGAGGATGCGCTGGAGGTGTGCCAGGTCAGTGGTCAGGGCTGGCAGATTGGACGGTAGGTCAAACTCAAGGGTCTGGTTTTGTTCCTCTGTCTGGCGGAGAAAACCTTCGAGGCAGTGGGGAATCCAGATTTGGAGGGCGATCGTGCTGAGGGTGAGGGGTTCCGTCTGGGCATCCAGGCGCACCAGATCCAGCAAGTCGTTGATGAGCTGGATTTCGCGTCTACCTTCATCCCGAAGAATCTGAAAATAGCGCGTAATGCTATGGGCAGGAGAATTTGCATCCTGCAGTGCCTCTGGCGAGAGCAGGTTGAGTTGACCAAGGGAGCGCTCTAGCAAATCCGTTGCCATTTTGATGTTGGTCATGGGCGATCGCAACTCATGGGAAATGGTGCTGAGAAAGTCATCCTTGAGTTGGTTGAGCCGTTCCAGTTCCGTTACCTGCGCCTGAGCTGCCTTGAATAGCCGTGCCTGACGCAGCGCAATCACGCATTGATTGGCAACCTGCTCCACCAACCGCACTTCCAGCGCATTAAAAATCATTTCATTGGGGCGGAAAAACCACATATCACCAAACACGATGTGCTCTTCCTTTAAGGGGTAAGTCAAGATGGTGGAACTGCGAGAAATGGCGCGTAGGCTGTTGTCTTCATCCCCCATGCGAAAACAAAACTGCTGATATTGCCCCTGCAAAAGCTGAGCATAAATTTGTGAGTAGTTGGCAAAGGGGGTAACTTGCCCCAGGGCAGATGAGACGGAAACAATGTATTCGTAGGAAATGGTGGAGGCGGTGCGATCGCTGTTGTAAAACGCCACATCACAGCCATCAACCTGCAACACACGCCCCAGGGCTTCTACTGCCGTGCGCAAAATTTGTTGCTCATCCAGGCTATCGCGCACCTGATCGGTAATGGACTTGAGGGTTGTTTCCAGGCGCAGGGCTTGTTGCAACTCGGCGGTGCGGGCTTGCACTTGCTGTTCCAGGTCGAAGTTGAGTTGGCGCACCCGCTCCAGCAAACCTGCCTGGTGAATGGCGATCGCCAGTGCCTCCGCCAACCGTTGCAGCAACTCCACCTCCCACTCCTGCCAGCGATGGGGAACCCCACAGAAGTTGATGCAGAGCAAGCCCCAAAGCTGATCCTCAACGGTAATTGGCACAGCCAGGTTGGCGCGGATTTGCATCCCGTCCAGCAAATTTACATAACAAGCCGCCAGATCCGCTGCCAGCACATCATCAATGCAATTGATTTTGCCGCGCCGATAGTCCTCCACCAATTCCCCAACAAAGCAGGGATCATGTACCGTTGACCCCACAATCCGAATCCACGGTGGCATCACCGACTCGGCAATCATTTCACCACTCCAGTCGGCATTGAAGCGAAAGACCATCACCCGGTCAGCATGGAGAATGTGCCGCACATCTTCAACAGCCGTAGCAAGAATTTGATTAAGCTCAAGAGATTGCCGAATGTTTTGCGTGATAGTGTTAATCAGCCGTTCTCTCTCGACCAGTTGGGCGATCGCGTCCCTTTCCAGTTGCCCCCTTTCCGCTCTATCAACAACCTGAGCAACAACCTGTTCATCCCCATCGTCTTCAATGGGTCTTAAAATCGAGAGATGAAAATGCGGCACAAAGTTTGCCGTAGCTGCATATTCAGCAGAACAAAACTGCCCATCCGCTCGTACTAAACGTATTCGCCCCCGTTCTCTGCCTTGCTGTTGAAAGTTTTGCCAAACCTCAGCAAAATTAATTCCCGGTTCCAAAAAGTCGGCAACTTGGCATTGCAAAAGTTCTTCATTAGAAACCCCCAACAACTCCAACGCCGCCCGATTTGCCGCCACGTACTTACCGTTATCATCGGTAACTAAAATGGCATCCAACGAAGTATCGAACAGCGCCTGCAATTGTTGGAGCGTCATATTACTCATGGTTGCAGGGAAATAAGCAGATTAAGGAAGAAAAGTCGAGCGATCGGCTAAACGCCCAAAATGTCTCGTAGCACATGCACCGGAAAAACGAGGGAAGACGTTACTTGTTTCTTCTGACCTCTAGTTTTTTCCAAAAAGGAAATATCAGAACCGTTTAATGAGCAGGAATGAATGCATCGTAGAAGCGGTGAACTGAATAAGCTATTAATTTATCATCAATTTCTCAAAATAATCCTTTAAGAATCACAAATTATAAGGAAATAGCTGCACGTGGTTTTAACTTTCCTGGGTAAATAGGAATACCTCAACTCGTTTTATCCAACATCTTGTCCAACATCTTATCCAAGATAGTTTACCCAAATACGCTCGAAGCCAATCAGCCGTTCTCATTATGGGCTAGAAAGCCAAAAGTTCGCGCCCGACAGGCACAAACTTTTGACTTTCTAGCCTAAAAATGGCTCGCCGACAACAAGCCATTTTCAGGTTTGAAAGCCAAAGTAAAAATTGCCAGGAACTAATGCTTGTACTGCCGTCGTTGCTCAGCTTTTGATATATTGCTCGATATATTGATTGCATTCCTGTTGATAACAGCTCAAGACTTATCTTTATGAAGTATGAAACTATTTGAGCTATTTGAATGCAAGATTTTTTTCTAATCTTTTCATAAGGTTCCCATCATAATATTCTTCTATTAAGGGTCTAATGATTTCAGGAAACCTCCTCTTTAGTTAAGGAGCACGTACGTAATAAAACCTGGAATTTTTGATGAGAAGCGCGGCATTGCCGCGCTTCTCATCAAAAATTCCAGGTTTTATTTAATTTTCAATCCTAAGTCTTTAGTTAAGCTCTTGGCAAGGAAGGGCGATCGCATGATTCGAGAACATTAATTAAATCCTGATTAAAAAGGCTAATAGACCGTTTGGAACCAGCGGGATAGTTTATAAGACCTTTGCTAATTTTCTAAAATCCTTGATTTTGCGTGCGCTCTGCGTTCACAAAATCAAGGATTCTAGGGCGTTGCTTAGTCCAGGTAGGAATTTTTAATTTGTTAAAGCACTCTTAGCGTCTCCTCGCTATGGAGGTAAGGAAAACGGTCATCAGACAATCTACAAAATCTTAAATTCGGTAATAGTTGGACAGACGATCGCCCCACGTATGGGTAAAACATGGGTAAAACGAGACAAGATTATTGCCATGAGCCCATGCTGTTGTTGAAGGAGACACCATGCTAATTACCAAACAACCTGTTTTCCGTCGTTTCTGGTATCCCGTCGTGCCCATATCCCAGTTGGGCGATGTGCCCTACGCCTTTACCCTGCTAGGAGAAAAGATTGTGGTGTGGCGAGATGCAGAGGGTAAGCCGATGGCAACAGAGGATCGGTGCTGCCATCGCACGGCACAACTATCCCTCGGCAAAGTGGTAGATGGAAAAATTGCCTGTGCCTATCACGGTTGGCAATTTGATGGCTGTGGCACCTGCGTCCATGTGCCCCAACTCAACGCGACAGACGCCATCCCCAAGACCTATCGAGTAAAGGCGTTTCATTGCACCGAGCGCTACGGCTACGCCTGGGTTTCCCTGGAAGACCCGCTGATCGACATTCCCTCAATTCCCGAAGCCAGCGATGGAGATTTTCGGCAAATTCAAGAGTTTTATGAACCCTGGAAGGTGGCGGGTTTGCGGGTGATGGAAAATGAGTTTGACCTGGCACATCCCACCTTTGTTCACACCACCACCTTCGGCAGCGAAGAGCATCCTACCCCCGACGAGTTGCACCTGGAGGAACTGGACTGGGGCTTGCATGTAACCGGGGTGCTCGGTGTCGTCAACCCAGACCTGCAACAGAAGAACCTGAAGATGGAGAACCGGGACACCGTGCGGACGCTGGATATGGACTGGTACATGCCCTTCACCATTCGCCTGCGAATCAACTATCCCAACGGCTTATCCCACATCATCGTCAACACCATGACGCCCATTGACGACGGCACCTCCCAAATGGTGCAGTTTGCCCTCCGCAACGATACCGAAGCGGATACCGCCACAGCCGATGTCATTGCCTTCGATCGCGCTGTCACCCTGGAAGACAAGCGCATCCTCGAAACCACCGACTCCGATGTGCCCCTGCGGGCTTCGGTCGAGCAGCACATGATGACCGACAAGCCAGGATTGTTGATGCGGAAGAAGATTGCTGCTTTGCTGAAGGCGCATGGAGAAGTAGAACAAACCCGCCACGGTGGAAACGGCATGGAGAGCGATCGCCTTGCCCTCGAATCTGCCCTTTCCGATGTTGTCCCCCCTGCTTCTGTTCCATCCATTTAGGGATCACGTACGAAATAAAACCCGGAATTTTTGATGAGAAGCGCGGCAATGCCGCGCTTCTCATCAAAAATTCCGGGTTTTATTTTATTTTCAATCCTGGGAGATTTCTGAGAAGGCATATCCCGATTTTTTTGAAAGAGGGCGCGGCTTAGCCGCGCCCTCTTTCAAAAAAATCGGGATATTCTTTTCTGGAGATCGCCTCAGCATCAGGGGTGGCATTGGTATACCTCTGGTTTTCCCCGTTCTTGAGATGCGAGTTGAGTTATGTTGAAAGCGCTGCGCAGCCATGCTTTCAACATAACTATCCCCGGCGTGTTTGAACGGGTTGGCGATTCCCCAACTAGAATTTAAGATTAGGTACTTCAAACTCTTTTGCGGATTCTTCCGTTTCCTTGCCCATGCCTTCCCTTGCCAGCACCCTCGAAGCCATTCTCTATCTGAAGGGACAACCCCTTTCTGTAGGGCAATTGGCAGAGTTAGCCGGGTGCGATCGCCCCACCATCGAGGAAGGGCTGATTGAGTTGATGGGCGACTATGCTCACCGAGATTCGGCGCTGGAGGTGATCGAAACCCCCAAAGGCTACTGCTTGCAGCTTCGTCCCGAATTTCAGGACTTTGTGCATACCCTGGTGCCCGTGGATCTGGGGTTGGGGGCGCTGCGAACCCTGGCGGCGATCGCCCTCAAAGCTCCCCTCACCCTCAGCGAATTGGTAGATCTGCGTGGCTCTGGAGCCTACCAGCATGTGCAAGAACTGGTAGAACAGGGGTTTGTGAAAAAACGTCGCAAACCTGACTCCCGCTCCCCTCAATTACAAGTCACTGACAAGTTTCACCAATATTTTGAAGTGGATAAACTGCCAAAGATTTCCGTCAAGGCAAAGTCCATGCCTGTTCCTGATGAGGACGAAGAAGAAATAGAGTCTGCATGAGGGCGATCGCCTGATCGAGCGCGCAACATTTGCACTAATCAAGGGTTTTAAAAAAATGGCGAGCATGTTGCAAAAAAAAACGATTCTCTAAAGCGAGAACCGTTGGAGAATCGTTGAAATATTTGAACGTATGCTTAAAAACTGTGGATGTCAAAAGAAAGGATTGCGTTTGACCAGAGCTAAACTCTTTTTTACCTTTTTTGACCAACAGGCGATCGCCCTTAGCGGAACCCAACCGCTGCCTGCCATACAAACGCTAGCAAGAAGAAGAAGACGGGGATAACAGGCAACACATCTACCAGGGGATCGAAAATTGCATAAGCTTCAGGCAACTTAGCCAACAACAGTGCCGCTTCCATCAGTAAAATGACCTCTCCAACACAGATTTACAATTGCTGACAATCCTAACACGAAGCGGGTTCTCTCCCGAAGCGGCAAGACCCATGTTCAGCACTTTCTGCTGAACGGTTTCCAGAATGGTCTCAGTTGCGAGCGTTGCTTAATCCATGTATGAATTTTTTGTTTGGAGCCGCGCTCCGCGCCCTCCAAACAAAAAATTCATACCCCCAATCAGCAATGCCCAGTTGGGAATCTTCTCCTATCCTCACATGACTCTTTCCAGGGGGGGACTAAGCCGAACCACCAGAAACAGGTTTTGCCCGTCTCCTCCAGAGTCGCGATACTATGCTGGAGAAGTCCTTCCTTTTTCCATCGAAATTATGCCATTTCCCCGTTCTTCCGGCATTTTGCTGCATCCCACCTCTCTGCCCAGTCCCTATGGCATTGGAGACATGGGAGAGGCTGCTCGCCATTTCATTGACTTTCTCTATGACAGTGGGCAGCAAATCTGGCAGTTGTTGCCGTTAGGACCCACAGGGCATGGCAATTCCCCCTACATGTCTTACAGCTCAATGGCGGGCAACCCCATTTTGATTAGCCTGGATCGGCTGCTGGAAGAGGGATGGCTGTATCCGGATGAGTTGAATATCCTGCACGACTTCCCGGCAGATTGGGTGGACTACAACCGGGTTAATGTAACCCATACCGCACTATTAAAATCTGCTGCAAAACGCTTTCGGGAAGGAGCGAGTGCCGAGCAACGGCAAGCCTACGACAATTTTTGTGCCAGCAAATCCTTCTGGTTAGATGACTATGCCCTCTTCATGGCGCTGAAAGATCAGTTTGCAGGCAAGAGCTGGCATCAGTGGGATGAGGCGATCGCCCGTCGCCATCCCGAAGCTTTGGAAAATTGGCGCAGCAAGCTAAGCACCGAAGTCGAAGACCAAAAATTTCTCCAGTTTGAATTCCATCGGCAATGGGCAGATGTCAAAACCTATGCCAATGATGCAGGCGTGCACATCATGGGCGACATTCCCATCTATGTTGCCCATGACAGCGCCGATGTGTGGGCGTTCCCCGACTTCTTTCACCTCGACCCCGAAACCGGAGAACCGGCACTGATGGCAGGTGTTCCCCCCGATTACTTCAGCGCTACCGGGCAACTTTGGGGCAACCCCATCTATCGCTGGGATCGGTTAAAAGAAGATGGCTTTAGCTGGTGGATCGAGCGCTTCCGCGCCACCCTGGATCTGGTAGATATGGTGCGTATTGACCACTTTCGGGGCTTCAGTGGCTATTGGGCAGTGCCCCAGGGCGAAGAAACAGCGATGAACGGCGAGTGGTGCGATGCCCCCGGCGATGCCTTCTTCCAGGAACTGGGTAAACAACTGGGAACCCTGCCCATCATTGCCGAAGATCTGGGCGTCATCACCCCCGATGTGGCGGCCCTGCGCGACAAATTTGACTTCCCCGGCATGAAAATTTTGCAGTTTGCCTTCGAAGGTGGCGCAGGCAATCCCTTCTTGCCCTTCAACTACGAGCGCAACTTCGTTGTTTATACCGGAACCCATGACAATGACACGACTCAAGGCTGGTATCAGTCGTTGAATGATTATGAGCGCCAGCAAGTGCTGAACTATCTCGGTTGCCTCAGCTCCGACGGCATCCACTGGGATTTGATTCGTTTGGCGATGAGTTCGATCGCCAATCAGGCAGTCTTTCCCCTGCAAGATGCCTTCGGCTTAGGTTCCGATGCACGGATGAATTACCCCGGCAAAGGGGAAGGCAACTGGGGCTGGCGTTATCGGGGTGACTATCTGAGTGGGGAATTGCGCGATCGCATCCGCCACTTCACGGGCATCTACGGACGCCTCCCCACCGAGCCTGCACCCCGACAACAGCGCCAGGAGGAGGCAGCCAAAGCGCCCGAGACCAATCACGAATAGGCAAGGAACAGGCTAACCTTCCACCATCGTCGGTGTCGCTTCAAGGGACAACGTTGAAGCATCCTGCCATTCCCCATCCAACCTGGTACGCCTCAGACGAGCAACCCGCAAGTCTGTTCCCTCCAACTTTGCCTCGCGCAAATCTGCCAGCTCCAGATTAGCCTCCGCCAGCAACGTTCCGGTCATGTCTGCCCGGCGCAAATTTGCCTGCCGCAAATCTGCCCCCCGCAAATCCGTCCCAACCATGACGCTATCGATCAGGTTGGCATCCACCAAAGAACTATCCTTCAAATCAGCAAAACTCAGCACACACAGCCGCAGTTCTGCTTCATCCAAAATCACATTACCCAGCATTCCTAAATTAAGATTCGCCCCTTCAAAATTTGCCTTTCGTCCATCCACAAAACTGAGATTTGCCCAGTGCAGATTGGCATTTTGTAACCGCGCCTTCGTTAGCACTGCCCCCGTCAAAACTGCCAACGTCAGATCCGCATGCTCTAACCCTGCCCGAGACAATTTCGCATCCGTCAGGTCTGCCTCCTTTAACAACGCCTCTGTCAGGTTTGCCCCATCTAAAACCGCTTCATTCAACTGCGCCCGACACAAATCAGCGGCACTCAGGGTCGCTTCACTCAAAATCGCTTCCCGCAAATCGGCATCGCTTAAGTCTGCACAATGCAGGTTTGCTTCGCTCAAGAAGGCTTGGCGCATCACTGCTCGGTGCAAGTTAGCCCGCTCAAGTTGCGAGCCAATAAGAATGGCACCCGTCAGGTTGGCATCCTGAAGATGGGTATTTTGCAAATTCGCGTTGCTTAAATCCGTATGGCAGAAATTTGCTTTGCGCAAGTCCTGGTGGCTCAAGTTTGCCCCACACAAATCTGGAGCTTCATCACTATGATCGCGCCAATGATTCCATAGCTCCACACTACATTTGAGCAGTGCCAGTTGTTTCAGGTCTGCCATGTTGCTATTACCTAAAGGGGTTGGGAGGGGTAAGGGGGTGCGATCGCATTGATAAGGAAACTACTGACATTTACGAACATACCCCCTCCGATCCGGAACGCCACCCTATCCTGAACAAATCAGCACCTTGGGAAGCCAGCCACAGGTGCTATAATCATGAATTGTCACGATCATCCTGCCGATGTAGCTCAGTGGTAGAGCACTCGATTCGTAATCGAGCGGCCAGGGGTTCAAATCCCCTCATCGGCTTTCCAGTAAAACCCCCTGAAAGCCAACGCTTTCAGGGGATTTTCAATGGTTCCTAAGACCATATCATAGATCCCACATTCTGCCCTTCAACTGGCACATCGAGTATTTAGGGACTTGCAAGAAAGTAATATCCCCATTTTTTGAGAGAGGGCGCGGCTTAGCCGCGCCCTCTCTCAAAAAATGGGGATATTCTTTCTCAGAAATCTCCCAAAAGCTCATGGAAGTATCAGTAACGCACGATACAGTTTGCGACCGATTTCCAGGAGAGCCCAGCTTATCCGCAAGCACGCTCAGGTGGTTTTTGCGACCTGCTTCCATCGCTCGTTTTCGCCCCTTCTGTTGAAAAGTTTCTTGAATGAAGGTAGCCCAAGCCGCCGCAAAACTCGGCAGCAACGCCTCAAACTCTTCCACCTTCAGTCCCGTCAAACTGCAGAGAATCCGAGACTTCGTTTGCAACTCGGCATCGGTCACTTTCATCGGTGCACCTGGTCGCGGTTCCTGCTGTTGATTCTACAGGCTCAATTTCCGATACGGTTTCATACCGCAATCTCCCATCATGAAGACAGGTCTAATGTTTGGTGCAAGGCTGCCAGATCATCAGAGCCAACGCTGAACCGCCCGTTTTCAATATCCCGAATCCAGCTCTGGCTTTTGCCCAACTTTTGCGCCAGGGCACGTTGGCTCAGCTTGAGCCGTTGGCGAGCCGCTTTGATGTCTTCGCCAGAGAGTTGTGCCGGGGTGTTTTTGGGGATGGGCGATCGCGAAGTTTTACGCCGCTTTCGGTTGGGGGCACTATGCAGTTGTTGCCAATCCTCAGGTACCTCAAATCCCAGGAGCCGAGCATTCAGCAAGCGCTGCCATTTGTCGCGAGGTGCCGTATCCGTCAGGCTCATATCACGGTTTGCATCATTTGCCCAAAAGTCAAGTGCATCTTCAGCATCATTTGGGATATCAATCAACCTCACCCACAATGGTTGGATTTCGGGAGGGTAGGTGTCGGGGTCAAAGATGGGCTGAAGTCCGTAGTTGCAAATGGTTTCCAGGTCATGCTCAAAGGTTTTTAGCAAGCGCTTGTGTGCCCCTCGCACTGTGGTCGCTTCCACCAATCGCTCTTCGCCATAGGCAATCTTGAGCAACGTTCGCACCGTGATGCGATGGTCTCCCCCCAAGCGCAGTTTGAAGAGCAGCCATAGTAGCAACCGCATAGCTCCTTCATGTTGCTGCCAGTTGCTCATCACTTCGGTGAGCAGAGAATGCGGCAAGGTACTGTATTGGTAGTATGCCGTTTGCCGCCGATATTCCTGTTTGTTGAGAAATTGCTGAGTCCAGATACCCGGCTGCACCGTAAAACCGAGTCCAATGAGATGGCGATAGCCGTTAGCATCTTCTTCGAAATAGTAGTTAACGTGGCAGAGCTGCCAGATGGCATGTTCTGCTTGAGAAAAGGCATGAACCCGCCCCTGCCGGGGCCAATCAACGGTGACCAGCAATCGGCAAGCCTGATGCACAAGGTCTTTGATTAATGTGAGTTTTTCTAACTTGGTTAAGTCTTTGCGTTTATCTAATCCGAGATACTGTTCAATTTGTTGATCGTTGATATTAAAAGAATCTTGCCACGGACAATCTAGCTTGACTGCATTGGCTGCGAAAATTAGGTGCAAACAAGCCGCTCGGATATCGAAGTTGGCGATCGCCAATTCTGCCGTTTTAGTCTGCGCTGGCACAGGAGAAGGTGCTTCGGGATTTTCTGTCAGCCGTATTTTGATTTGTCCCTGTCCTCGTCGGACAGGACGCAGATAAGCGAGAGTGTTGTCTGAGTCTGTTTGCCAGGGGAGGGCTTGGCGTTGTGCCAACACATTACAGGCTTCCCAGACCACCATCGAAGAGGCAAACGCATTGTTTTTCCCATTCAGGAAAAGTTCGAGAATCGCTGCTGGAAGAAGTGTACTTTTACTCCGTCCTTTTTTAGGACGCAGAGGAACCGGCGAACTGACTGGGCACAACACTACACACTGAGGCTCTTCGTAGTCTTCGCATCGATTGCATAGGGTTGGGTCTATCCAATATCCAGCATCTCCTTCTTCATTCGGCTTAATTGCCCCATTGGGACAGAGCGGAATGCAGTTGTTACAGAGAATGCAACCGTCTTTGATGGTGTAAGTCATTGACTTCGGCTCCCAATGAATCAACAATCAATCGGCGTGCTAAAGTCCAAAATGCGCCAGGAACAAATGGAAAAGCAGAGAATACAGATGGCGATCGCCCATCTCACAAAAACGCCCTTCTCTAGCCAAGAACCTAAGGTCAGTAAATTGGACAAAAGCATCATCCATGCCAGCCTAAAACTTGTCTGGATGGAATTACTTAATTAATGACCAATACATCCAACCACTACTAGTTAAACCTGTAACCTTTAAGCTTAAGAATGAGTAAGACAAGGGAACCTTTGAGCTGCTCAAAAACCACTTATTTTTGCATTGGTATGCCATCAAAAGACCGGGGAACAGCGATCGTAGGTCTGGATAGGCAACATGAATTCAACAATCTGGTTGAACATCGTTGAAGAAGCAAACGCCCATGAATGCACAGCGAGATAGCAGCGCTATCGACCAACCAGAATACAAAAATTCCTATGGCTTCAAAAGGGTAGGAATGAGCAATCATTGATGAATCTGACTTAGTAGAAGAAGTTAACAAGAATGCACCAGGTTTTTTATGTCCTGAGATACGGTTTAAAGGTTTCTTCAGATTTCATTCGAAAGAGTTTAGGAGTGGGCTGTTGAGCAAATTCTTGAAAAAAACTCCTCTGAAAATTGCTAAATGGGATACCGAAATTATCGATCTCGGAAACCTTTTCAGACCTATAGTGCTGTGCAAATCAGCACCATGACCACTATTTTTCCAAAACCCTTGATTCTATGCGCTTTGCGCTCAGAATCAAGGGTTTTGAAAAAATGGCGCAGGTTGATACGTCTAGAGAAAGCGGGTGCGGCTAAGCCACACCCACTTTCCCTAAAATGGGTCTTTATTTTGTTGCTTAGCGCTTGTGGATTAGAGGCGATCGCGCCCTACAACCGACTGTCAACCAGCTTTTGAGCCGCTTCCACAATTTGTGGCGGTTGCACAATCGTCAGGTTTTCCAGCGTCCCGTTGTAGGGGGTAGGAATGTCCTGGGAAGCAAGGCGAATAACTGGTGCGTCCAGTTCATCGAAGAAGCGCTCCATAATTGAGGCGCTGAGTTCGGCACCAATGCCGCCCGACTTCATACATTCTTCGACGATGATGACGCGGTGAGTCTTGCGGATAGATGCTCCCACTGTCTCAAAGTCAATCGGCTTCAGGGAGATGAGGTCAATCACATCCGCGCTGATGCCTTCTTTGTCCAGCATCTTGGTTGCCTGGGTAACGTGATGGCGCATCCGCGAATAGGTGAGGATGGTGAGATCGCTACCTTCCTGCACAACCTCTGCCTTATCGAGGGGCAGCACATATTCTTCGCTGGGCAGGTCTTGCTTCAGGTTATAGAGCAGCACATGCTCAAAAAACAGCACCGGGTTGTCATCCCGAATGGCAGCTTTGAGCAGACCCTTGGCGTTGTAGGGGGTAGAGCAAGCCACCATTTTTAACCCAGGAACGCCCTGGAAGTAGGCTTCTAGCCGCTGAGAGTGCTCAGCTCCTAACTGCCGTCCAACGCCACCCGGTCCCCGAATAACGAGAGGGATTTTGAAATTTCCACCGGAGGTGTAGCGCAACATGCCCGCATTGTTGGCAATCTGGTTGAAGGCAAGGAGCAAAAAGCCCATATTCATACCTTCGATGATGGGACGTAGCCCCGTCATTGCTGCGCCGACTGCCATCCCCGTAAAACTGTTCTCTGCGATAGGTGTATCGAGAACACGCAGGTCTCCATACTTCTTATACAAATCTTTCGTGACCTTGTAGGAGCCACCGTAGTGCCCGACATCTTCTCCCAACACAAAAACGTGGGAATCCCGTGCCATTTCTTCATCAATGGCTTCTTTTAAGGCGTTATATAAAAGCGTTTCTGCCATCTCAATTCCGTGTTTAAGGAGGTTGTGTACGTCACCAGAACAAATAATAGACGAGTCAGAGACCAGGGAGGTTAGAGTCGTGCTAGAAAAACATAACCCTCATCTATGGGCTAATGTTACAAAAGGTTCCTGAACAAAAGGTTTCCTGATGTTTGTTGATGTAATCTGAGCGCGATCGCCCTGCCATTCGATCTAGAATCTTGATCGCCCAGCATTATGATTAATTCCAGCTATTTTTTGGTCTTAAACCTTCAACATAGCCAGAACCATCACCAAAAGTCCAATCAGACTTACTGCTCTTAGCTCATTCCTATTGATATTGACTCCAGGAGGTCGCAGTGAGCTACATCACATCTTACCTGAGAAGGTTGCGAGAACAGATCGGATTAACGCTCAATGCCTTTTCTTTGGGTGAAAAAAAGCCCGGACAGCCTTCGGTAACAAAGCGCTGGCTGGCTTTAACCGGGACGATGCTCCTGCTGACGGTGATCTTCGGCAATATGGGGATGGGAAATGTGGGGGCGATCGCCCAGCATTTTCCTGTCTTGCAGGCAGGGGTATCCCCTGAGAAAAAGCCAGTCTCGGTGCAGCCAGCGGAGGTTCCCTCATCCCCTGAAACCGTCCGCTTCCCCTCCCTCCACGCCCTTGCCGATATTTCGTTCGTGCCCCCTGAAGAAGTTGCCCCCGCCGATCCCAGCAACTATGGCGAACGCTTCCTTGTGGATGCTGCTGGCAACCCCATCTACAACGACCCGATTGTGGTGCTGCACGAAACCGTCGGTTCTGCCGACAGCGCTATCAATACGTTTCAGACCTACCATCCACGGGATGATGATCAGCGCAGTTACCATGCCCTCGTGCGGCGCAACGGTACGGTCGTCTATATCGTCCCACCGGAGTACCGCGCCTTTGGTGCCGGAAATTCCGTCTTCGACGGTCCCTACGGTCCAGAAACCGTGCGTACCAATCCCAACTTTCCTCCCTCCGTCAACAATTTTGCCTACCACATTTCCCTCGAAACTCCGTCCGACGGACGTGGCAATCAATCAGGGCATAGCGGCTACACCCGTGCTCAGTATCAGTCGCTAGCATGGCTGACGGCACGCACAGGGGTTCCCTGGGAGCGCATCACTACCCATCGTGCCGTCGATCGCTCTGGCAGTCGTCGCGATCCTCGGAGTTTTGACGCCAACCAATTTGCCCGCGAATGGCAGGTCTTTATGGCAGGATAAATCGCAAACATTAAGGATCGCGTACGAAATAAAACCCAGAATTTTTGATGAGAAGCGCGGCATTGCTGCGCTTCTCATCAAAAATTCTGGGTTTTATTTTCAATGGGAAATATTTTGGGAAGGCAGGTGCAGCAACGCCGCATCTGCCTTCCCAAAGTCGGCTTTCAGAGAGTTGATATTAGCCAAAAAAGAATTTCAATCCAAAAATTTCAATCCAAAAACGGAATATTGGTAGACACCGTGAGATTGAAATGATACACTCCCATCAAAAATCCATCCTTGTGTGGATTGCCTCGAAAAAACGGCTACCAACCCTATATCTAGTGTTCCTGCGAAATTCATGGAGGATTTCATAGGGGTTGTGGAGAGGTTTGGGATCGGTCTTTGCTGAAGACCTCTGCTTTTTGCTGGCTTGATTTGCTACGACTTGGCTTGACTCGGTGTTCCCAGGGCGATCAGGGTGTGCTTCTTGGTGCAAGTACTCAATTTACTGCCGCGAAACAAGCGCGAAATTTATTATGGTTGGACTTGATCCGCTCCTTTTGATCCTAATTCTGAGCCTCTGCCTCTGGCTGGGTATGCAGTTCAATCCACCCCCCAAAAAAGATAAGAGCTTAGAGGAAAAGTTTGGAGAAAATTTTCGTGACATCATCACGAAGGCTGTCAAAGCGGCAAGTGAGAATGGCAAGGGCAAGGGGTAACGGGCGTTCTGGCGGTAGATGTGCTTGCGGTAGTGGGTGAGGGAGTCTCTTGTCTTCCTGAAACGTCTTCCTGAAACGTCTTCCTGAAACGTCTTGCCCTAAACAATACCTTCGGCCATTTTCCTCAAACCCTTGATTTTGCGTCCGCGATGCGCACGCAAAATCAAGGGTTTGAGGAAAATGACAAGCCTGTTGCCAAAAACAGAGTTTTGATTCTTTGGAGTGTCAGTGAGAGCAGGCGTTGCCTGCTCTCACTGACATGAACGGTTTGCTCTTAGCGTTGAAAAGTGGCTTCTGCTCGGTTAGGGGAAGTTACCGGTTTTCCCATTGCCTGTCCTGCCAGCCAACCGGTTGTCCAGGCACTCTGGAAGTTGAAGCCCCCCGTGATGCCATCAATGTCCAGGATCTCTCCTGCAAAATGTAATCCCGGACAGCGGCGGCTTTCCATCAGTCTGAAATTTACTTCGTCGAGGGAAACGCCTCCGCAGGTCACAAACTCTTCCTTAAATACGCCTTTCCCACTGACATCAAAGGATGACTGGGTTAAGCCGTTGACCAACTGGTGCGTTTGTTGCCGCGAGAGGTTTGCCCAGCGATGGTTTGGCATGATCCCCGCTCGTTCGGTGAGATAGCCCCACAACCGCCGGGGCAAGTCGAATAGTGGTGTGGAGGCGATCGCCCGCTTCGGTGACTGCTCACGGGCATCTCTTAGGTGCTGCAAAATCTCATCGGATGAGCGATCGGGTAGCCAATTCACCTGCAACGTCGCTCGGTAGCGTGAGGTGTGCAGATGCCGTGCGCCCCAAGCCGATAACTTCAGAATGGCAGGACCGCTCAAGCCCCAGTGGGTGATCAGCACAGGTCCGCTTTGTTCCAGGTCAGGAGCATCGGAGGTGAGGAGTCGCAGGGTGGCATGGGGAACCGCGATCCCTGCCAGCGCTGTCAGGGTTGAATCGGTGATATTAAAGGTGAACAACGAAGGAACAGGGGGTTGGAGGGTGTGTCCTAGCTTTTTGGCGAAGCGATGCCCCTGGGGGCTGCTCCCTGTAGCCAGTAGCAGGCGATCGCCCTGCATCTGCTCCCCCGTTCGCAACTGCACCACAAAACCATCATCGCGTCGCGCCACATCTGCCACGGCTGCTGAGGTTTGCGCCCGCACCCCTGCCTGCCTCGCACTGCGGCTGAGGCATTCCACAATGGTTGCCGAGTCATCCGTTGTCGGAAACATCCGCCCATCCTCTTCGATCTTGAGGCGAACGCCCCGCGCTTCAAACCATGCCACGGTATCCCCTGGCTGAAAGCGGCTAAACGCGCCCCGCAGCGCCTTGCCCCCTCTGGGGTAGAAGTTCACCAATTCTGCCGGGTCAAAGCAGGCATGGGTAACGTTGCAACGCCCGCCTCCCGAAATCCGCACTTTCTGTAACGGAGTCTTGCCTGCTTCCAGCAAGCGCACTCGTACCTGGGGATGGGCTTCGGCACAGGCGATCGCCCCAAAAAAGCCTGCTGCTCCTCCCCCAATCACAATAACCTGCATGGTTTTCTCAACCTCGTCCATATCCATCTTCAAGCTGTAGCCCTTACGCCTGGTGCGATCGCGCAAGCGGCAAATTTCGGATTCGCGCAAACCTGCCATCAAAAAGCAGAGCAGACTTTTATAAAAAATCCATAAATTCGACGATTCGAACGAAATAATTCTGAAATAAATTCAGGAACTCAGGGCATACTATTGCCAGTGAACTGGGTCTCAGGTTTCTCATAAGGCTTTGCCTTTGACCGCATACATGATCGATCTACTCCATCCTAATGTGCCTCCGCAATGTCTGAACTGGACGGCTCACTCAGGGGCAGATCGACCTTGTCCTGTTTCCACTATCGGATCTAGCATAATCTTGTTCCTGCATTAGGCGTTTCAGTTTTAAGGATAAAACGGGTATGGCTATCCCCTCTCTTCAACCTGCAAACCCGCGCGACGTGAATGTCTATTCTCCGTATTATCAGGGGCGCAAGAAAAATGCCCTGCCCCTTGCGATTAGCCTCTATCAGCAAGGAAGCCTGGAAGGAACTCGCGGCATTGAGGGCGGAGACAGTGTTCCGTTTGTTGCCAGTTGGAATGTGTCGTCGCTGCCCGCAGACCTGACCCGTTGCCGGATTCAGTTTGATGGTAATGCTGAGCTGAGCTATGAGCTGACCCTGGCAAACTTTGAATTTGTCGATTTTCTGATTGAAGTGATCTTCAACTACAAAGCAACACGCAAGGCAGATTTTTCTCAAACCTTTTATCGAAAGCTACTGCGGTACGACGATTAGGCGATCTCCAGAAAAGAATATCCCGATTTTTTGAAAGCGGGCGCGGCTAAGCCGCGCCCGCTTTCAAAAAATCGGGATATTCTTTTCTGGAGATCGCCTTACGCAGTTACGCAATTTTTGAGGTACGGAGTGCTCCAAAAATTGCGCAATTGAGTGGATCTCGCACAAAGTGCGTAAGTCCTGGGGTATTTACAGCGTTTTTAGGCGAGGAGGGCGATCGCTTCATTTTTTCTACCAAAGCACACTCCCGATAGACCCGATCAACTTGTCCGGGGCGGTCAATCCGAAAACTGAGCGTCGAGAACGTCAAAGATTGCCTCCTGGGGCACGTTCATGACGTAGTCGTAGTCAAACACTACAGAGTTGGGATGGCGAATGATGGAAAAGCCAAACCCTGACACAAAATCTGTGACAAAGGTTGCCATTACCAGTGCCACCAGTTTGCGCTCGGCAATAACAGGTTTTTGGACAAAATAATCGCGCTTGGCAAAAAAGACGCCCTCATCCTTCGGTACAATGATGTTGTTAAGGCGGTGAGTATGTTGAATGGGGCGAATGTAAAGCTCAATAAATTCCTCCTGGTTGCGCTGGAGCCGATAGAGCCGCTCATGCTGAGACCAGCTCATGCGAAACATCATTTTCAATAATTCAAATCCCAGGATGTAGCTGAAAACATTGTTTCGCTCTTCGGTGCTAAACACCAGGCGGAGGGCAGAGCGTAAATACTGATCGGGTTGCCGTCGGGAATCCTGCGCAGAATGAATATAAAACTGCCGGATGTAATGCCGTAAAACCCGTGCATTCAGATCTGTATCAATCCGAAACTCTTGCAGATAGTCTCGGACACGCTGCTCGGTTTCTTTGTCTTCGAGCTGGCGAGTAACCAATCCATCAGCGGTGTACTCATCGAGGAATTCGGCTTGCATTTCTGGGGTGGCTGCCGACATCAGGTGGCAAAGGGAAAGGATGTAGCGCCGTTGATGCCAGGGTAAACCTTCGAACCAGGCTTTGGCTTCGGTGGGCAATTTCCCAAGGATGCTCTGGGAGGCGATCGCCCAAACGTCTTCAGTTTCTGAGGAGGAGCCAGGTAAACGGTCATGAAACGGGTCGCTCTGGGACTGGGGTAGTGACATGGGACGAAGGAGGAATGAAAAATGTGGGATTAGATATCAAGGTACTGAATTCTGAAGCGTAAGTGGAACACAAATTTTGCCTGATGGTATCAATAGCCTTCCCAAATTGAAACTAGCCGCGTGGAAATTTCTTCAGTTTTTCACAGAATTACTGTCAACCCCAGGACTTGAATAGGGTGATGATGTATAACCTGGCAGCACCTGTCAGATAAATTCTTTACAAAATGAGTGTACAAAGCGGATCCATCGAGTCGATGACCGATCTCACTTCTCCCATAGCGTAGCCCTTTTATATCAGGTTCTATCACTACATTACCGTTGCCATTTCTCTAGTGCCCTTGTCTTTGTATTCGCTTAGGATTGAAAATTAAATAAAACCTGGGATTCTTGATGAGAAGCGCGGCATTGCCGCGCTTCTCATCAAAAATTCCAGGTTTTATTTCGTACGTGCTCCTTAGCGAATGCAAAGACAAATTTCTTTCTTATGGGAGGTTACGGTAATAGGCATACTACTTCAAAAGACAGTATTTCAAAGTGGCTTAACGTTCTCTTTACCCAAACCTCAGAAGGTTTTGGTAGATAGATAAGAGTAAGAAGCGCAAACTTTGATTGTCTTTAATTCTAAGGAGCTTGTCTTAGGAGTTAAACAGAGAAGTTAGCTTCTTGGTTGGCAACTAAAGGGAAAACGAAGGGAAAACGAGTTTGGTATTTGTATAAGAGGAAAATTTACTTTAGGAAAAGGGATGGGAGTACGTTTTTTAACGTAAGCACAAATTGATAGTCTTTCCCTAAATAGTCTTTCCCTAAAGAAGTTGCTTGTGTAGCGAGTGCAATTTTCCCGTATCATTAAATAATATCACATGTCTTTTCCCGTTTGTGATGTAAGCCTGGAACTATCAAATTCTAATCATCAGGTACATTCGTTTTCTTGATCTCTCTTAATAGCCTCTTTCAGTATCTTGCTTCTACTTATCACAGTTACTTGTTGCTAATTCATGATATTTACCACTTGATAGCCCCGTTTCACCTTTTCAATTTGTTCTCAATGCTCTAGTCTTTTTACGTTTTTAACTATGTCTTCTTCGGCTCAAACTAATCCTGCTCAACACAGAAGCAATGACAAAACCCGCGTTCAACCACGTTCTAAACGCGAACGTTTAACTGATAGAAGTTTTGTCCGATTAACACAAGTTTTGGCGCTCGCCGTTGCTGCCCTGCTTATTTTGATTGCCGTTGAAGTGGGAATTGCAGCAATTCCTGCAATCGAAGAATACGGATTGAGTTTCATTTGGACAAGTGCCTGGAATCCTGTTGAACAGAATTACGGGGCATTGCCGATGATCTATGGAACATTGGTGACCTCGGCGATCGCTTTGTTGTTTGCGCTTCCTCTGGGTGTCGGCACGGCTATCTTCCTCAGCGAGGGATTTTTGCCCGTGGCTTTACGTACTCCCTTAACCTTTATGGTTGAGCTATTAGCAGCCATTCCCAGTGTGGTTTATGGACTATGGGGAATTTACGTTCTAATCCCATTTCTAAGGCCGATTGGTTCATGGCTCCATAATAATTTGAGCTGGTTTCCACTGTTCCAGGCTGAATATAATGGACCTGGACTATTCCCCGCTTCCATTATTTTGGTTGTGATGATTTTGCCCATTATCACTGCGATTTCTCGTGATTCTCTGGCTTCGCTACCCACCAATCTGCGACAAGCTTCTATGGGATTGGGAGCAACCCGCTGGACGACGATTTTCCGTGTACTAATTCCCGCTGCTTTTTCTGGAATTATTGGTGGAGCAATGCTAGCGCTAGGTCGGGCAATGGGTGAAACATTGGCAGTTACATTGCTTATCGGTAATTCCAATAGACTGAATATTTCCATTCTTGCGCCTGGTAACACGATCGCCTCTCTCCTGGCAAATCAATTTGCAGAAGCCAGCGGGATGCAAGTTGCGGCACTGATGTATGCAGGGTTAGTACTGTTTTTCATGACACTGTTCGTCAACATGGCAGCAGAACTCATTATTCGTAAGGTAAAGCCTTACTAAATGTTGCTCATTTTTCTACAACCCAGGAGTTTTAAGTCCGCCGATCTCCATCTTCCTGGCATTAAGTACATAGTCATAAATGAAACCATTGGGAATTAATATCAGATTACTTTTGAGAACTCTCCCTTGATGAAATTGTTAGCACTTAGGCAAAGTTATGGCTTCTAGTAACCAGGCTTCAGATTCTACAAACCCTAGAGAATCAGCCAATAAAAATCAGCAAAATTCTTTAAAGAAGAAGCGATCGCGCCAATCAATGGGCGAGGCAACATGGACTATCCTCTCTGGACTTTGTGTCGTAATTGCCTTAATTCCTCTATTTCTCGTCATTGTTTATGTCCTGATCATGGGCATCAATCGTTTAGACCTTCAAGCCTTTACCGAGTTACCACCCCCTCCATTAACCGATGAGGGAGGAGGTTTTGCCAATGCTTTAGTTGGAACCCTGGTTATGGTCTTGATTGGGGCATTAATCAGTGTTCCATTTGGTGTTATGGCAGCTATTTATCTGTCAGAATTTAGCCGGGGAAAAATCGCCACATGGATTCGATTTGCAACGAACGTTCTGAGTGGTGTTCCATCAATTTTGATTGGGGTATTTATTTACGGCTTGCTGGTTTTGACGGACATTACTGGGTATTCAGCGATCGCCGGAGGATGCGCCCTAGCGGTCTTAATGCTCCCCATTATTGTCCGCACAACAGATGAGTCGTTGCAGATTGTGCCAAAGCAAGTTCGTTGGGCATCGGTAGGGATGGGAGCTTCACGGTTTGCCACGGTGGTACGGGTCGTTTTACCTGCTGCTTTGCCTGCGATCGCCACGGGTTTAACTCTGGCAGTTGCAAGAGCCGCAGGGGAAACAGCACCGCTCCTTTTTACGGCTCTTTTTGCCCAGTACTGGACGTTTGACCCGTCCAATCCCATCGATTCATTGTTTAACCCCATCGCCTCTTTGTCGGTTTTGGTCTACAACTTTGCAGCCGTTCCCTACGAAAACCAGCGAGAGCTTGCCTGGGCAGCTTCTCTCATTTTGGTCGCCATTGTATTGTTCACCAGTATTCTTTCGCGGTGGGCAACTCGTAACCGCATTTACTAAGTACACGGTCATAAATAAAGCTACGGGGGGCGCATCCCACTATAACTTTATTTATTTGTGAGCTTTATTTGTGGCTACCCACTTAGTACTCTTTCTTAATCGTTTTTGTTGCACTCAAATCTGCTCAATCTACCGCTTTAATCTTCAGCCAAATCTATTTTACTTACACAGTTATGGTTTCCAATCATCAGTCTGGACGCTTTCAAGATCATCAGCTTGACCAAGAATCTGCCAATTATCCAGGAGATTACTCCGCTACAAGCAGGGATGTCTTTCGGGCAGAGAATTTGAACATCTATTACGGCGATTTTCTTGCTGTGAGAGATGTAAATCTAGACATTATGGCGCGGAAGGTTACGGCTTTCATTGGTCCTTCAGGTTGTGGAAAAAGTACGTTACTTCGGTGCTTGAATCGGCTCAATGACCTGATTGAGGGTTTCCACCTGGAAGGGAAATTGTACTTCTATGATCAGGATTTATATTCTGATGGGATTGATCCGGTTGAGGTGCGTCGCCGGATTGGGATGGTGTTTCAGCAACCCAACCCTTTTCCAAAATCGATTTACAATAACGTCGCCTTTGGCGCACGGGTAACAAGCAAAAAGCGGGATATTGACCTGGATGATTTGGTTGAACATTCCCTCAAACGGGCAGCTTTATGGGATGAGGTGAAAGATAAGCTAGGGGAAAATGGCTTGTCGTTGTCGGGTGGGCAGCAACAGCGTTTGTGTATTGCACGGGCGATCGCTATTGAACCCGAAGTTGTCTTGATGGATGAACCTGCATCATCCCTTGACCCCTTTTCCACGATGAAAATTGAAGAGTTAATTCGCGATCTGGCGGAGGAATACACAATCGTGATTGTGACGCACAACATGCAGCAAGCCACTCGCGTTTCTGATATCACCGCCTTCTTCAATGCCCAGGCAACGGAGGAAGGAAAACGCAGCGGATATCTTGTGGAATATGGACCCACAGAGCATATCTTTAACAATCCAAAAGAAGAAGTAACCCAAAATTATGTGAGTGGGAAATTTGGTTAGGAATTTGGTTAGGAATTTGGTTAGATAATTACCCTGACCCGCCTATAAGTTCAACAACCAGGCTCGTCGAAGCACAATACCTAAGGAGCACGTGCGAAATAAAACCCAAAATTTTTGATGAGAAGCGCGGCATTGCCGCGCTTCTCATCAAAAATTTCGGGTTTTATTTTATTTTCAATCCTTACTCGTTTATTGATTGAGTTGGAAGACAACGCCTAGATATTCCCGATAGGAACTGATTTTGTTGTCTTGGATGTCGAAGGCGATCGCCGCCTGGTTCTCGTAGGGCTGTCCTTTCATGGTGCCTTGGGAACGAACTTCAAAAAGTACCGTGGTGGCGTTGGAAAGCACCTGTTGCACGGTCAGCGTCAGCCCATCGGGAAACATGAGATGTACCAGGGCAAAGAAATCCTGCGCTTTTTCCTGCCCCTGATTCCAGCCTTTGAAGGGTCCTGCCGGAAACCAGAAGGTAAAGTCATCACTCAGTTTGTCTAAAAAGGGCGACCATTCTCCGGTTGCCAAACCTTGAGCGAAGGCTTGAAACGCCTCTTCAGCGACTTTTAGGGTTTGAGCGTTAGCTTCAGGCATGGGAATCCCGTCCGGCAGGGATGGTAGATGAGTGTGGTCAGATTTTACTCTTTCGGCGGGTCGTTGGGGGGGCGGGTTGAGTGGGGTCGAGGCGGCGCAGGGATGGGCGATCGCCACGGAGGTTCTCGTGGAAAAGGGTGTAGAAGCAGGGGATCAGGAACAGGGTGAGGAAAGTGGCGACGGATAAGCCGGAGAAGACGACCACGCCGAGGGGTTGGAGGAATTCGGAGCCTTGACCGATGCCGAGGGCGAGGGGAAACAGCCCCAAAACGGTGGTGAGGGTGGTCATGAGAATGGGGCGCAGGCGCTCGGAGGCGGCTTTGAGGATGGCGGAGCGGTGATCCAGCCCTTCGGCTTCGCGGACTTGATTGGCGCGTTCGATCAGCACGATCGCATTATTTACCACAATTCCCACCAGTAGCACGGCTCCGACCACCACCATGGCACCGAGAGCCGTGTTGGTGAGGAAGAGTCCCAAAATGCTGCCTGCGACCGCCAGGGGAACCGTCAGCATGATCACCAATGGGTCGAGCAGGGAGTTGTACTGCACCGCCATGACGACGAAGACCAGGAAGGCGGCAAGTCCACCCAGGGTCAGCAGGGAAAGCTGAACGGCACGGTTGGTTTCGGCGGCGGTACTGGGGAGACGGCTGACCCCTGCGGGTAGTTCCAGGCTATCGACGATCGCCTCCATTTCCGCCAGGGCATCGCCCAGAGATGCGCCTTCGCTCAGCCTGCCCTCCATCAAGAACACCTGCCGCTGGTTGATCCGCTGAATCTCGCCGGGAGATTGCCCCTCCTCGATGCGAGCGACATCGCTGAGGCGCACCCACTGGTTGCCTTCCGCAAACAGTGGCAGTTGAGCCAGTTGGGCGGGTTCCTGGAGCTGGGTGTCTGCCAGTTGGACACGGATATCGACGAGGCGATCGCCCCGCTGCAACTGGGTCGGTATGGTTCCCTGAATCGCCGCTTCCACGGTTTCGCCAATATCCAGGGCACTCAAGCCCAGGCGCTCTGCTCGCTCCCAATCGGGGATCACCTGGAGTTCCGATTGGGGCGGATCGGCTTCGGGGCTGTAGCGGGCGAGGGTCGCCTGTTCATCCAGTGCCGCCAATATCTGCATTCCACCCTGTTGCAAAATCTCCGCATTCGGTCCTTGCAGGATGATGTCCACATCCGCGCCTCGCACCGGAGAGTTATTAACAATTAAGCCCCGCACCGATTCGGGCGAAAGCCGCAGGCGCGTATCCACCAGGTTGAACTGCCCAAATTCCTGGTTCATTCGCTCCACAAAACCCGTCAGGTTGCTACCGGGCTTGAGGGTAATGGTGCTGCTGCCCCGCAACAGGTTCACGCTGGTGATGTTAGCAAATAGCCCACCGCCGGAGGTTGTGAAAACATACTCGACTTCCGGCTGTTGCACCAGCAACTCATCCACCGCTTGCATCACCCGGCGGTTTTCTTCGAGAGAGGTGCCGGGGGGAAATTGTGCCCACAACCGCGCTTGTCCGGTGTTGATGCTGGGCAGAATTTCCTGCGGCAAGTTTGACCCCATCATGAAGCTGCCGCCGCCCATAACGAGGAAGGCGAGGGCGATCGCCAGCACCCGCCGATTCAAAATCCAGGCAAGGAGCCGAGTGTAGTTTTGGGTCAAGCCTTCGAGCCGCAACCGAAACTGCCGAAAGAGCCACCAATTGCCAATGCCACTGCTCCGGGGAATTAGCAACAACCGGGAGGTCAGGGTTGGCACAACCGTCAGCGCCACGATCAGCGAAGCTGCCACCGCAAAGCTAATGGTGAGAATGAGCGGATTGAACAGCAGCGCAAAGAATCCGCCGATGAGTAGGAAGGGCAACACCGCTACCAGGTTGGTGGTGGTCGAAGCGAGGAGGGCAGATTCCAGTTCGCGGCTGCTCTCTGTTGCCACTGCCAGCCGATCCTTCTGATCTGCTGCGATCGCTCTGGCAGGATGACCGTTGGGTTCAGCCTGTCTGTTGCTGTTGCTGTTGCTGTTGCCGTTGCCGTTGCCGTTGCCGTTACCATTGCCGTTGCCGTTATCCTCGGTAGAGGCGATCGCCCCTGACTCAGACATCCGCTTGGAAATGTTCTCCAGCATGACGATCGCATTGTCCACCACAATCCCCACACCCAGCGCCAGTCCGCCCAGGCTAAACACATTCAGCGACAGGTCGAATAGCCCCATCAGCAAAATGGCGGTGAGGCTGGCGAGGGGAATCGCGAGGACGATGATGAGGGTCTGCCGCAATGAGCCGAGGAAGAAGAGGACGGCGATCGCCGCCAACGCTGCCCCCGTCAGCCCTGCGGAGGTCACATTCTGGATGGACTGGCGCACAAACACCGACTCATCCAGCGTCGTGGTCATCTCCAGATCATCCGGGAACATTCCCGCTGCCTGCATCTCCGCAATTTTGCGCTTTACATCGTCCACCACCTGCACGGTGTTGGTATCCGGCTGCTTCTGCACACTAACCTTGACCGAAGGTTCGCCATTCAGCGACACCAGCACCCGCTGCTCCTCCGTGCCATCCACAATTTCGGCAAAATCTCGCAGATAAACCCGCTGAGCTGAGCTGCCATCGGCGGAACCAAAACCATTGCCTCCACTTGGCTCAAAGGACAAATTCTCAATTTCCGCTACATCCTGGAAGCGCCCAACGGTCCGCGTCAAAACCTCATCGTCGCTGCCCGTAATGCGCCCCCCTGCGGTGTCCTGGTTGCGGTCTTCCAGGGCATTCAATACATCCGACACTCCGATGCCCAATGCTTGCATCCGGTCGAGATTTAGATTTACCTGCACCTCTTCCCGCACACCGCCGGATACATCGACCCCAGCGACCCCCGGAACCACCGACAGTTCCCGCGTCAACTCCTCATCGGCAAACACCCGCAAGTCCACATCCCGCAAGGACGGAGACGCCAGGGCAAACTCATACACCGGAAGTTGAGACGGGTCAAACTTAAACAGTCGGGGTTCACCAATGTCATCAGGTAAACCACTACGGGCACGGTTCAGGGTAGCCGTTGCATCGTTCAATGCCTGGTCGATGTCTTCCCCCGGACGAAAGTACAAATCAAGGCTGACTTGCCCCTCCCGTGTCTGAGAAAAGATTTGCTCAACACCTTCAGTTGCGACCATTGCCCGCTCTAGGGGACGGGTAATTTCATCCACCGCCACCGTTGGCGAAACCCCCGGCGCATCGAGCCGCACACCAATCCGGGGATAGGTAATGGAAGGCAACAAATCCACTGGGATGCGTACCAGGAAGAAAACCCCCAATACCAGGACAGTGAGGGCAAGCATGAGAGTCCCGATATGGCGGCGAATGGCGAGGGTGCTGATGCTCATGGGGAGGGAGTGGGTGGGGTGGTGGATGAAAGGGTGAAGGGTGAAGGGTGAAGGGTGAAGGGTGAAGGGTGAAGAGTAAAGGTTTAGGTGGGGTTTGGTGATCTTTGTGTATTGGTGCTTTGGTGGTTCATGTTCATTCGCTGGTTTCTGAAAGCAGGCTGAGGCGGACGGTTTGACCGTCATTGGTGCTTTGGTGGTTCATGTTCATTCGCTGGTTTCTGAAAGCAGGCTGAGGCGGACGGTTTGACCGTCGGTGAGGGGGGCGCTGCTGCGGACGACGATGGTTTCACCGGGTTCGATGCCGCTGAGGATTTCGACTTCGCCGTTGGCGCGATCGCCCACTTCTACCACTCGCCGACTGACGCTGGGCGTTTCGCCTTCTTGCAGCACAAACATCATCGGCTCATCCCCTTCACCAACCTCCAGCGCCCGTTCCGGCACGATAACTTGATTGGGGGAGGACTGGAACGACACCCGCGCCAGCAAGCCAGCGGTAATCAGTCCTTCGTTATTGGGCAGGAAGATTTCGATGGGGACGAGGCGGGCGGTGGCATCGGCGATCGGGGCGATGCGTTCGACGCGCCCGGTGAAGGTGCGATCGGGGAAGGCGTCCAGGCGCACGGGGACGGACTGCCCCACCTGCACCGATGCCAGATCCAGCTCCGAGACGGGGACGACGACTTTGATGTTGCGGAAGTCGCCCAGGGTCAAAATATCTTCGCCGGGGCGCACCAGATCCCCCGGTTGCCGCAAGCGCTCCAGCACGGCTCCACCAATGGGGGCATTGAGGGCAGAGAAGGCGCGGCGTTGCTGAATTTCGGCAAGGGTGGCTTGCTGGGCGGTGACCTGTGCCTGGGCGGCGGAAACCGCTTGCTGCCGTGTCCGTACCCGTTCCTCTGCCGATCGCACCGCCTGCTCTGCTGCCAGTCTCGCAGTCTGGGATTGCTCTGCCTGCTGGGTAGTGATAGCTCCCTCATCGGCAAGGTTTTGGAACCGCTCGGCATCGGCGATCGCCTGCTGCAACTGCACCTGCAACTGCGCCACCTGCGCCTGCACATCGCTTACTTCCGCCTGGGCTTCAGCCACCGCCGATCGCCGGGAAGCCAGTTCTGCCTGCGCCTGCTGCACCTGAGCATTCAGCACCCGATCATCTACCTGTCCTAATGACTGACCAGGGTTGACGCGATCGCCCACATCCACCGACAGGCTCACCAGTTGCCCTTCGGCTTGCGATCGCAGCGACACCCGGCGAATGGGTTCTGTGGTTCCAGTCAGTTCTTTCGCAGATTCGAGGGTAGCGGTTTGGGCGATCGCCGTTTCCACCGCTGCCGTCTCTTCGCCCTCTGCCATTTCGGGAGGCGACGACTGCGCCTGCGCCTGCGGTCGTGGCATCAGACCACAGCCAGCCGCCAGTGGCATTCCTACGACCAATAGCGCCACTAATCCAAAACGGGACAGACCCATAAGCTCTCACCCAAATTTAAAATCGGCAGGAGAAAAGTTCAATGCTCAAGTGATACGTTCCACTCCAACATGAACTCGCGTTGCTTATAGGCTTAACACTTTTATAAGAATTGTGAAAGTGGTTATCTGTAGGTTTTGGACACGCTACTTCTGCTAGAGAGTGCTCCAACAGAATAGAGATCCCATTTTTGAGAAAGCGGGTACGGTGACGCCGTACCCGCTTTCTCAAAAATGGGATCTCTATTCTGTTGCTTCGTTCTAACAGTTTTAATCTTTCGTCAAAGAGTTAGGGCGATCGCCGTTGACCTTAAACGTTAAACGTTCGCCGGTTCGAAGAGTGCCCAGGCTGCATCCTTCTCAGAAATAACGGTGGCAGGTAAGGGCCACTCAATGCCAAAAGCGGGGTCATCGTAACGCACCCCACGCTCATAACCAGGGGTATAAAACTCACTCACCTGGTAGGCGACTTCTGCCCCATCCGTTAAGGCTTGATACCCGTGAGCAAACATATCGGGAATGTAAAGCGCCCGTCGATTTTCTGATGTTAACTCAATGCCAAAATGTTGCAAATAGGTCGGAGAAGCGGGACGCATATCAATGATGATATCATAAATTGCCCCCTTAATGCAGCGCATTAATTTTGTCTCTGCTGCTGGAGGAAGTTGATAGTGCATTCCCCGAATTGTTCCAGCCTTATAGTTAAATGAAAGATTACATTGCGCAACTGTTGGCTTCAAGCCATGTTCTTCAAATTCTTTGGCGCAAAAAGTACGAGCAAAGCCACCCCGATCATCTCCACGCACCTCTAAGTCGATGATGTAGGCATCTTTCAGCTTTGTTTCTGTGAAAATCATAGGGCTACTCCATTCCTACCAGTGAACAGTTGAACAATACTTTAAGTAATAAAAAAATCAGCTCTTAGACACTTTTATTCTTCATCTTTGCAAGTGCTTCAGCTTATATGATTAGAGCTTTTTGGGCGTAAAGCTTACGACGTATTTTGAAGTTTTGATGCATTGCGCATTCGCTAATGCAGCCTACAGGAATTTGGCTTTGTTAGGAGCTTTTTAGTTTTTTTAAGAGAGTGTCACGGGTAAACACAGACTTTCCCGGAACAAGAAAGTCTGTGTTTGTTTGAAAGCGCAAATGCCTGGGATTCTATCTCCCTCTCCCACGGGGAGAGAGGGAGGGTGTTGCCCGCAAGCTGGCTTATAGTCCAATGCCTTCGTAACGGGCAAAGGCGGTCTTATCCAGCATCCGGCGACCATCGACAACCAGGGGTTGAGGATCGCGACCTGCAACCAGTTCGGGCAGCTTTTCAAAGTGCTGCCAGCGGGTCATAAGCAGGATGGCATCGGCATCGGCGATCGCCGCTTCCAACTCATCGGTAAACGCGATGCCTTCGGGGAAGACCTTCTCCGCTTCATGGCGAGCAATGGGGTCATAGGCGCTGACGATCGCCTTCTCATCCAACAACTGCCGGGTAACCGGGAGGGAGGGAGATTCGCGAATGTCATCGGTTCCAGGCTTAAACGCCATGCCCAGCACCGCAACTTTCAGCCCTTCCAGCGCAGGATAGTGCTTCTTCAGCAGTTCAATCATCCGGTAGGGCTGCACGGCGTTGATGTCGATAACCGACTGCAACAGTTGCATGGAATTGCCCATTTTTTCGCCATAGGCAATCAGCGCCTTCACGTCTTTCGGGAAGCAACTGCCGCCGAAGCCACAACCGGACGCCAGGTAGGTGATCGAAACCGGGTAAACCCGCTCGCCACTTTCCAGGATGGGTGTAAAGCGCTTGTCCATGTGAACCCCATGCATCGCTTCTACCGTGTCCACGCCAACTGCCGCACAGAGGTTGCCAATTTCGTTGGAGAAGGAGATGAGCGTTGCCAGTAGGGAGTTTGCCGCATACTTGATCATTTCCGCCGTCTTTGTGGTTGTGCGGATTTGATCCACCGTGTCGAACATGGCATACAGCTCCGCCAAGACATCCCGGCTGCGCTCGTCGATACCACCCAGGACGATGCGATCGGGGTACATAAAGTCAACGATCGCCTCTCCTTCCTTGAGGAATTCGGGGTTCATGCCGACGCCAAAATCGACGCCCGCTTTCTTGCCCGAAGCCTGCTCCAGAATCGGCAGCACCACGCCATCGGTCGTGCCAGGAACCACAGTGCTCTTGACCACGACCACATGGTAGCCATCCTTTTCCTTGAGGATGGTGCCAATTTGCTCCGCCACCATGCGGATGTACTTCAGGTCGATCTCGTTGCCATCAAAGGGTGTGCCCACCGCAATCAGGGAAAGATCCGTGTTCAGCACCGCGTCGCGGAGATCCGTAGTGGCTTTCAGGTTTTGCCCAATGTTCTTTTGCAGCAGTTCTTCCAGACCCACTTCATAAATGGGAGGAATGCCTTTGTTGATTTTGTCTACTTTGGTCTGGTCAACATCCACACAGGTCACCTGATGACCTTTCTCAGACAGGCAAACGCCCGAAACCAGACCGACATAACCCGTGCCAACAACCGATACTCTCATTTATGCGTCCTCCGCTACAGCATTGTCTTGATACCAGATGAGCGATCGCCGTAACCCTTCGTCGATGGAAATAGATGGAGAATAGCCCAGTTCCGTCCGAGCTTTTTCGATGATTGGACAACGCCGATTGGGGTTGTCTACCAGATAGGCTTTGTCGTCGCTGACCTGTTTAACCACCTTGCCCTGGTAGTCAAACAGCTCTTTAGACAGGGCAACAATGCGATCAGCCATTTCAGCCATTGAAATTTCGGGGGTTTCGATGCCGATGTTGTAGGCTTCGCCGGGGCGTCCGTTGATCAGAATCTTGTAGTAGCCCACGATCGCATCGGCGATGTAGCAGAAAGTCCGGGTGGGCGAACCATCCGACAGCATTACAATGTCGCGTCCCGCCAGCACATCGCGCACAAAGTCGGGGATAACGCGGCGATCCGTAATCTTCAGACCAGGTCCATAGTTGTTGAACGGTCGTGCCGTTTTGATTGGCAGCTCATACTGCTCCGCAAAGTTGACGCAGAGGGTTTCGCCATAGCGCTTCGACTCGTCGTAGCAGGCCCGGGGTCCGGTGCAGGACACGTTGCCACGATAGGTTTCGGGGGTGGGAATGTTTTCGGGTGTAGGGTCGCCGTAGATTTCGCTGGTGGAGTAGAAGAGAAACCCTTCCACAGGCTTGCCCGCTTCTTTTTGCTGCTTGCAATATTCCAGCAAAATCCGCAGACCATTCACGTTGGCATCCATCGTTTCGATGGGGTACTTGCGGTAGAAAGTGGGCGACGCAATGGAAGCGGCGTGGATGATGTACTGGAAGTCTGCAATGTCTTCCGGCAGGGGGTGGGTGATGTCGTGCTTCGTCAGGGTCAGATAGGGGTCGCCCTCCAGCGCCGTGAGCCACTCGGGTACACCCCGGATGTAGTTGTCATAAACCGTTAAATTAATCGGGGCTTCGCCAGAGGTCTTGTTCCAGTGCAGGATCGCTTGCACGAGGTAGTACCCCAAAAAGCCTGCCCCACCAATAATGAGCAGATTTTTTCCAGAAACCTGAGCAAACTCACTTTTGAGATTGCCGCAGATATAGTCCAAATCAACCTCAATTACATCTTGAGCCGTTTTCATTCTGACCTACCTTATATAGGAGATATAGGAGTATGTTTGGGTGGAACGGCACCAGAAAAGGCATAGAGCGATCGAGGCAGAGTGCCCCATCCAGTGCCCCATCCAGTGCCGGGAGGGAGAAGCTTGTTCTCCCTTTCACGAAAACCTAGACAGCGGCGGCGGGAACTTTGGCGGGTGCGAAATGGGCATCCTGTTCTTGCCGCAGCTTGTGCGCCAGGCTGTCTGCGGGGATTTCCACATCGTCGTAGGTGATTGCCTGATCCTTGGGAATGTCGCGCTTGAGACGGCACCCTTCTGCCAGACCCATCGGCAGCAGGTTTTGCTCGCGGACGGTTTCGTGGTTTTCGCACATGCCGTAGGTCATGTACCAACCCAGCCCATCCAGGGTTGCCCCAGCCTGGAGATCGGTCTTGGCAACGGTAACCACATCCACCACTGGACCACCGATGGGGGCGATCGCCACATCGTTAAACAGCACCAACCGCGCGACCGAGAGCGGCACCTCAAAAATCGTCAGGTGGTAGGGGGTGTAGAAGCTATAGAGCGGACCCTGCCCCAACTTGCCGTAGTTGAGGTAATGCTTCTGATGGTCATCCTGGGCTTCTGCAAAGACAAACACCCCAGGGCTGGGCTGACTCCCGACGACATAATCGACAATCCCACCCAGTTCGCGGATCTGGTCGAGGTCATACATCCCCACCATGTCATCCACATGACCCTTGTACTCCAGCCCAATCATGCCCCGCTGCGCCACCTTCATCCCGGTTGCATTGGCAACGATCGCCTGTTCAAAGGAAATCTTAGTGCCATCGGCAAAGCTGGTCACCATGTGCGGCGTTTGCCCCCACTGCTTGGCAAAGCTAGCCTGGGTTGTGGGGTTGCGATAGCGGTCTTGTAAACCCTTGATGTTGCCGCAAATACGCGGAATCAACCCCAGACTTTCTACAAAGCGGTAGAGGTTGATCTGCACACCGGGCTGGTCACCATCGCAGCCCGTTAGGAGTACGCCAGCGCGATCGGCATACACTTTCAGGATGGGACCTACGGTGCCATCCAGCTCTGCATTCATCAGCACCATCGGCTTTTTGTACTCGATAGCCAGGAGCGTGACCTTTGCGCCATACTCCACATGCCCTGTCGCTTCGACAACGGCTTCGATGCTCTCCGCCTGACACACAACGAGGGGGTCATCGGTGATCGCGTATTGGTTCTGGGCGATCGCATCTTCCAATTCACCCACCGTTTTGACGACCCGCACCTCGGTTACACCGACCTCGGCAAAAGCCTTACGGGCGGCATCCAGGCTGCGATTACACAGCACCGACAAGCGCATCCCCGGCAGGTAATTCACCATCTGGTTAACCAGACCCCGCCCCATAAAGCCAGCCCCAAAAACGCCAACCTTAATTGGGTTGCCCGCCTCTGCACGGGCTCGCATCGCGGTGTCTACAATAATCATGCATTTTGCTCCTACTGTTACAAGCCACTGGAACTGAGGGAACCATGTTCCGTACCTTCAGCCCCGATTTATTCCGTAACCCAATGCTCGTTTCAACACGATTTGGTGCCCTAAGGGCTAAGCTCTCAATCAGAACACCTGCACCCCATCAATATCCAAACGTTCCTGTTCCTGACATGGAAATGCTGTAGCTGCCTAGCAATGAGATGAGCCATCCGGCATTCCACAGCATTCCCCTCAGCTTTCCTAACAGGCTCTACAGACTTTGAAGGATTTTGAGGGGAAGGGAGATCGTCGTTTTTAGTCCCAAATCTTCCATGGAGCCATTCCGGCTTTCCACATTTTTTCCAGGGAGTTTTTGTCTTTTAGGGTGTCCATCGGTTGCCAGAAGCCTTCGTGCTTAAAGGCAGAAAGCTGATCCATATGCGCCAGTTTTTGCAGCGGTTCAGCCTCCCAGGTGGTGCTATCACCCTCGATATAGTCAATCACTTGCGGCTCAAGTACGAAGTAACCGCCGTTAATCCAGGCTCCGTCTCCGTCCTGCTTTTCACGGAAACTGCTGATACGACTTTGACCTTCAGCCAGGGCGATCGCCCCGAATCGTCCGGGAGGTTGTACGGCTGTCAGGGTTGCCAGGGTTCCCTGCTGCTTGTGAAACTCGATGAGCTTGGTGATGTTAACATCACACACACCATCACCATAGGTGAAGCAGAAGGTTTCTGAGCCAATGTAATCACGTACCCGCTTGAGACGCCCACCCGTGAGCGTATCTGCTCCGGTATCTACCAGCGTGACTCGCCAGGGCTCCGCTTTTCCTGTATGGATACTTGTTTGATTAAAACGCATGTCGATGGTGACATCAGACATACGGAGAAAATAATTTGCAAAGTACTCTTTGATGACATAACCTTTGTACCCGCAGCACACAATGAAATCGTTAATGCCATGGGAGGCATAGATTTTCATAATGTGCCAAATAATGGGTTGCCCACCAATTTCTACCATGGGCTTTGGGCGAATACTGGTTTCTTCACTCAGGCGAGTCCCCAACCCTCCAGCCAGGATAACCGCTTTCATAAAAATGACCCCCCTTGAAGTCAAAACATTTGGTCGAGAACAAGAGCTTTATGATGGAATGACCGACGCGAGATTAAACATGCGCATGAGACTTTTAACTCAATCAATCTTTCTGGAGAATAGCAAGCTATTTGTCAATTTCACATAAAGAGGCGATGAGACTCAATGGATTATCTGTAAAGAAGTGTTGTAAAACAATCAAGAGTTTTGCATAAGGAAACAGCCATTTTGGGTGGTGATCGCTAAATTATTCCACGTACTTCCTGCAAGATGGGGTTCATACATAGCAGGATCCCTACAATTGCCATTACGCTCCCCATCCTATACCCGTATCTTCATCGAGCATCTTCTTAATTACAACGAACCACCTCAGAAAAACTACGGAAAGAGCATGTTAAAAATTGAATTTATTTTTCAGACAACATTCATGAGAGGTTTGCATATCATTACTTTGAGGTCTGTGTATAAATATCCTGTTAAATTTTAAAGGGAAATAGAAAAATAAAAATGTTATAGACGCTCTTCCTATAAATCACTCATTACGAAAAGTTGATTTGCCAGGATAAAAAAGATTATTTGATCAAAGCTTTACGAAAGCTTTAAAGAGAGCAAGTTCATTTTTAGGTTGCTTGGGAAAAATTAGACTGGGCTAGGGAAAATGATTGCAATCACTTATGTGAAGGAAGTATTGATTTTCTGGCTGTTGTAAGTTTTTATTTCATTTTCCAGAAGCTGAGCAACAAGCCAAAAAACTATTTCTATTGGGTGAGGCACTTTAGGATTGATGATTTGAATTCATAAAGGTGCTGCGATCGCCCTCAAAAAACCAACACTGAAACTTGAAACGTGATATTTTACACCTTTGAAATTGGCTGTTCTCTGGCTCCATCTACTTATCTATCTATCTAATATCTTGCTGTCTAAGGATTACGTACGAAATAAACCCCGGAATTTTTGATGGGAAGCGCGGCAATGCCGCGCTTCTCATCAAAAATTCCGGGGTTTATTTTATTTTCGATCCTAAGGTCATGCTTGGCAGGGCGATAACAAATTGGGTTTGGTTGTCGGTACTTTGAACCTGAATTGTGCCGTGGAGTTGTTCGACCAGTTTTTTGACCAGTGCCAGCCCCAAGCCGGTCCCACCATGTTGCCAGGGGTCATTTTTAGGAATGCGATAAAACTTCTCGAAGATGCGATCGCACTCTACCGGGCTAATTTCGACCCCCGTATTGCTGACGGTAATTTGGAAGGAGGGGGGCAGTGGCTCTATCGCATGTAAGAGGCGTGCCCTGAGACGAATAACATCGCCCTGGGGAGTATATTTGCAGGCATTGGTTAGCAGTTCTGACAGAATGCGCTCCAGGTGGGCAAAGTCGGTGGTTAGGGAAGGGAGATCGGTGGCGATGTCGAGTTCCAGATGTTGCTGCTGTTGGGCGGCACGCTCGTGGTAGGGGACTGCCAGTTGTGGGAGCCACTGCTGGAGTTGGAGGGTATCGAGTTCCAGGGTGTGGCTGCTGCCGCTGGCATCGAGGCGCGAGAGGTCGAGAATATCGTTGATGAGTGTAATTTCGCGCCGACATTCATCATGGAGGACTCGAAAGTAGCGGCTGATTTCGGGATGTTTCTGGCGATTGGCAGCAGACAAAATACCCGAACGGGTCATCACCAGTTCCAGCATTTCTGTTGCCATTTTGATATTGGCGACGGGTGTGCGCAGTTCGTGGGAAACGGTGCTGAGGAAGTCGTCTTTGAGGCTATTCAAGCGCTCTAGCTCGGTGACCTGTCGCTGAGCAGTTTGGTAGAGGCGTGCCTGACGGATGGCGATCGCACATTGGTTTGCCACCTGCTGCACCAGCCGAATGTCCTGCTCACTGAAGGCATGGAAACTGGGGCTGATCAACCAGAGATCCCCCAGCACCCCCTGATTGTCCTGGATGGGGCAGGCAAGCATGGCAGCGCGATCGCGCACCGGGTTCTCCAACATGGAGCAAAACTGGAAGTATTCGCCCCGCAGCAATGGCTCATAAATTTCGGGGAAGTCTGCCATGCGGGAGGAGCGACCCTGGGAGGGGGTGAGGTGGGTTGTGTACTCGTAGCGAATCGTGGAAATGCCCTTCCCCAGGTCAAACAGAGCTGCATTGCAACACAGGACGCCCATGCCTTTGACCAGCTCTTTGACTGCCGTTTGCAAAATTTGGTTTTCGTCCAGGCTGTCGCGGACACGATCGGTAATGCGTTTGAGGGTCGCTTCGAAGTCGTTGGCGAGTTGGAGTTGCACCGTGCGCACCCGCACCTGCCGCTCCAGACGGGCGTTGAAGTGCTGCACCTGGGCGTAGAGTTGGGACTGCTGGATGGCGATCGCCAGCTGATCCGCCACTATCCGCACCATTTCAATTTCTGAATCTTTCCAAAGGTGTGGGGTTTGGGAATGGTTGAGGCTGAGGCATCCCCAAACCTCATCTCCCACCTGCAAGGGCACCACCAGGCAGGCTCCTGCAAAGGTATCGGAACTTTCCTGGGGCAGGGGCAGGGTCTCAGATTCACAGGCGATGCCGTTTTGTTGCAACGCCACAAGCAGCGGATGGCTTTCCCCATTGATTTGGGCATCCACAATGGATGGAAAGGCGGTGGTTTGATGATATTCAGCACGCCCTAACCAGGCTTCTTTTTCCGCTAAACGCTGAAAAATGGCAGCCCGATCCACCTGTAGCAAACAGGCAATTTCCTGGGTCGTTGCGGAGAAAATGGTGTTCAGATCCAGAGATTGACGGATAACCTGAATTACCCGATTGAGGGTTCGTTCCCGCTCGATTTGCTGATGGAGCGCAGCTTCCATCCGCTTACGGCTATGGATATCGCGCCCTACAGATTGATACTCCACCACTGCCCCATGCTCATTGACGATCGCCTTTGTCGTCCATTGAATCCAGTGCCCTTCACTGTGGGGATTAGGAATCTGAAGTTCGAGGATGTCGTGGGACAGGGGAGGGAGCTGGTTTTGTAAGCGTTGCACAATAGTGGGGCGATCGCCCGCTGCTACCCAGTCCAGGAGTGAGCTGCTAATGAGGGTGGGGCGATCGCATCCCAAAAACCGACAAAAGGCATCATTTACAAACGTGAGCCGACCTTCTGGGTCAAAGCGGCAAATGAAATCCACCTGGTCGTCAATGATGGCGCGGTAGTGGGCTTGTTCCTGCCGCACAGCCAGTTCTGTCAGCTTGAGCCGGGTGATATCGCGACTAATCACCAGCACAGAACGGATTTGGTGCATCTCATCCCACTCAGGCACCATCCGCGAATCCCAGAAAAAGGCTCCGCTGATGGTGGGCCAGTCCAGCTCAATGCGTTGTTCCTGATGCGTTGCGAGTACCTGCTGCATGGCAACTTTCCATGCGGTTACGACATTACCAGGGAACGGTGTGTCGTCCAGGGCTTTGCCCAGCAAGACGGTTTGGGCAACCCCCATCTCCTGCCCCACCCGTGGGTTGGCATAGTGAATTTTGCCCTGGAGGGTCAGTTGCACAATTAGATCTGGGGTATTTTCCACCAGGGTCTGAAAGTCGTAGTTATTAAAGGGTTCAGCCCATGAAGAAGCGAGTGGACTGGCAGCATCGTTAGGGAAGGGATGAGTCATGCGTAGGGCGGATGGCATCCAGCAAGGAGAAGCAAGAGGTAGTGGTAGATAGGCTCAAGACCAGTAGATGCAGGAATCCCGGATACTCGGGCATTAATTGCGGTTTCAGGAGGGAATGACATAACTCAGGAAGAATGACATGACACCCAGTTCAAGGAGGAGATAGCGAAGAGCGCGATCGCTGGAGTAGATACGATAGTCTTTGCTTATCATGAGAACGAATAGGAAATTATAGGAAATTGGCAAAGTGGAGGAGATTCACCAACCAGTGGACTGAACCTGGGAACTAAATTTAGTGTTCTAAGAATTCCCAAACTTCTCGGAAGAGCAACAGGAGCATGTTGAAGAATTGCTTGAGATTCCCTCGTGCCCTGCTCGTGCCATGGGCGTGTTACATCTCGCGGAGAATAACCGGACGGTTGCGCCATTGCCCACTGCTTTCCTATTACTCTGTCCCCGCCGACCAAAACAGGCAAGTTTAGAGCATGTTGCTTTGAGAGAATTGCCCCAGTGGAAATGAAACCCGGAATTTTTTATGGGAAGCGCGGCAATGCTGCGCTTCCCATAAAAAATTCCGGGTTTCATTTCGTACGTGATCCTTAATGAGAATGTTATTGGTTTTTGATTTTTCATTCAAAAGTTCGATAGAAGAGATAGAAGGGGCGTTTTGATTAAGTGGGGCGATCGCTCTAGGCTAGCGATCGCGTCCTGTTTTTCTGGGAATTTTTTTGGAAGGCATCGCCCGGTTTTATGGATTTGGTTCTAGCGCTTGGGTTTTCGTTTTTACTGTTGCTCGTCAGCACGCTGAAGGGGATTTTTATCGCCTATCCGCTGGCGATCGCCATGGTGGCATTTGTGCTGATGTTGTGGCGGCGGGGGTTTTCGCTGCCGTTTCTGGGACGACAGGCGGCGTTGGGATGTAAGCGGGCTTTTCCGGTGATTAGCGTGCTGTTTCTCATCGGCATTGTGATAGCCAGTTGGATGGCGGCGGGGACGGTTCCGGCACTGGTGTATTACGGGGTGCAGTGGATTCATCCCCGGCTGTTCTTGCTGACGGCGTTCTGGCTCACCAGTGGGGTGTCGCTGCTGATTGGCACCTCCTTTGGCACGGTGGGCACGATTGGGTTAGCGCTGATGACGATGGCGCAGGGCAGTGAGGTGAATCCGGCAATGCTGGCGGGGGCGGTGATTGCGGGGGCGTATGTGGGCGATCGCTGTTCTCCCATGTCCTCCAGTGCGTTGCTGATTGCTACCGTCACCCGCACGCGGCTGTACGACAATCTCAGCGGCATGTGGCGCACATCGCTGTTGCCGTTGCTGCTCACCAGTGGGGTGTACCTGGCGCTGTCCTGGTGGTTTCCCATTTACCCCAATCAGACGACGCTGACCGTAGAACTGAATCAGGTGTTTCAGGTGGAGCCGCTGTTGCTGGCTCCGGCGATCGCCATTTTGGTGCTATCGGTGTTGCAGGTGGATGTGCGGCGATCGATGGTGCTGAGCACTGGGGTGGCGATCGCCCTTGCCCTCAGCCACCAGCACCATTCCCCCCTAGCGATCCTGCGCTTCCTGATCTTCGGTTTCCAACTCCACACTGATACTTCCCTCGATGCCATTCTGCTGGGGGGCGGCATCCTTTCCATGAGCCGGGTGCTGCTGGTTGTGCTGCTCTCCACCGCCTTCGTGGGGCTATTCGCCGGAACCCGTTTGCTGGATGCGATTCACCCCTACCTGGCTCGAATTTCCAACACCCATCAGCGGCTCGTAGCGACGGGCTGTGTCGGCTTCGGCTCGGCAGCATTTGGCTGCACCCAGACCATCGCCATCCTCCTCACCGAGCAACTGATGCGCTCCAAATATGAAGAAAGCACTAAAGGTAACGCCGCCTTAGCGCTTGACCTGGAAAATACAGTCGTTGTACTCTCGCCACTAATCCCCTGGAATATCGCCGGACTCGTGCCTGCGACCATCCTCGGAATCCATGCGGGGTTCATTCCCTTTGCCTGCTATCTGTATCTGCTTCCGCTGGTCAATCTGATTCACCTGCGGCTCACCTCTCGCCATCGTGCTCAACTATGCAACTGACTCCCCAGGAAAAAGATAAGTTATTGATTTTTACCGCTGCCTTGCTGGCAGAACGACGCAAAGAAAAAGGCTTGAAGCTCAATTATCCCGAAGCGATCGCCTTCCTGTCGGCGGCGATCCTGGAGGGGGCGCGAGAAGGGCGCACGGTGGCGGAGTTGATGACCTATGGCACCACCCTGCTCTCGCGGGATGATGTGATGGAAGGCATTCCCGAAATGATCCATGAGGTACAGGTCGAAGCTACTTTTCCGGATGGCACGAAGCTCGTCACGGTTCATGATCCGATTCGGTAAGTTTGGTCTGAGCAAACCTCACGATCGTCCAGGAGTTCATCATTGTGGACAGCATTATTGCTGATGAGACTGTAGAAGAGAATAAAGCTCTGGCAAGACGCTTCTATGGCGAAATTTTGAATCAGAAAAAGCTAGAGGTTCTACCAGAAATTTTGAGTCCAACAATTCGCTGGCATGAACCGTCTAGTGCTACAGCGATCGCTGGCATTGAAGAGGCAAAAGCTTTCCTGAAAATGCTATTTAGTGCTGTTCCCGATTATGGTGTGCAAATCCAAGATTTGTTTGGGCAGGGCGATCGCATTGCTGTCCGATGGCTGTCTGGTGGAACGCATTTGGGCGAGTTTAAGGGGATTCTACCTACCGGACGAGACATTGCTATTCCGGGAATTAGTATTCTTCGCCTCGAAGCAGGAAAAATAGCAGAATATTGGACAAGCTTAGACAGTATGTTACTCATGGTTGAAATCGGTCCCTTTGACCTGAGTAACTAGGGCTATAAATTACAAGCCGCAAACTAAAATAAGCGGATTTAAAGGTTATTCGAATAGTGTCAAGGAGACAAAAATGATTCCAGGAGAAATGTTTATTGAACCCGGTGAAATTGAACTAAATGCGGGGCGAGAAACGGAGACTTTGATGGTGGCGAATACGGGCGATCGCCCCATTCAGGTCGGCTCCCATTTCCACTTTTTTGAAGTGAATAAGGCGTTGTCTTTTGAGCGCGATCGCGCTAAGGGAATGCGCCTTGATATCCCTGCGGGCACAGCCGTCCGTTTTGAGCCGGGCGATGAACGCGAAGTCACCTTGGTTACGCTGGCGGGAAGTCGCGAAGTCTATGGTCTGAATGGTTTGGTGAATGGCAAGTTAGACTAGAACTCTAAGCTTGATGAGTTTGCTAATCGGTTCCAGAAAAACTGCTAGACTGGGCAATCATTTCTATGGTTCAAACAACTGAGCACTGCCATATCGTCAAAAACACTGATATTTTGAGCGGGGAACCTATCATCAAAGGAACGAGGACTCCGGTGCGAGCGATCGTGGAAATGTGGCGACTTGGGGTTGCAGCCGAAGAAATTCCCCATCGTCTACCCCATCTAGTGTTGGCACAAGTATTTGATGCTTTGAGCTACTACTTGGATCACCAGGCTGAAATAAATAATTATATTGACCGTAATCGCATCCCTGATGAGCTGATTGATCCAAGAGTTAAATAAGCATGGTTGATATTTTTATACATGTTTATTTGGATGAAGATGTTGATGTGCTTGTAGCAAGCCTGATACGTTCTCGTGGTTTTGATGCAACGACGGCGCAACAAGCAGGACAGCTTGGCAAATCTGATGCCGAACAGCTGGAATATGCTGTGAGTCAGAGAGCGGCAATTCTTACACACAATCGAATTGATTTCGAGAATCTGGCACGGGAGTATTTTGAACAGGGAAGGATACATTATGGAATTATCGTTGCTGTGAGAAATCCCTATCAAGAAATTGTCCGTAGGCTATTAGCGATCCTGAATAGTACAACCGCTGACGAGATGGAAAATCAAATCCTCTACATCTGACGATGTTCCGTTTGCCGGGGCGGGTTTGGTTTGAGGGTTGGGTAGGTGGCGGAGGATGGTGCGAAACCCGCCCCTACGGTGGGGCGATCGCATCGTATTTATCCATGTTTATCGGCGTTGCGGTTGCCGGGGCGGGTTTGGTTTGAGGGTTGGGTAGGTGGCGGAGGATGGTGCGAAACCCGCCCCTACGGTGGGGCGATCGCATCGCATCGCATCGTATCTATCCATGTTTACCGGTGTTCCTGCCACCATTCCTATCCCCCTCGGTAGAATGGAGACTGATCTTTTTCTTGTGCCATCATGACTTCGGCTGTTCCCTCTCCTTCGGCATCTTCTAATTCTTCCACTAACCAACTGCCTTTGTTGGGGCGATCGCTTGATGACCTGACAGCCTGGGTGCAGGAGCATGGGCAGCCGGGGTATCGGGGCAAGCAGTTGCATCAGTGGTTGTATCAGCAGGGGGCGCGATCGCTCTCTGAGATTTCGGTGTTTCCGAAGGCGTGGCGGGCGGAGATGGCGGACTATCCCGTGGGGCGATCGCAGATTCACTATCGCTCTGAAGCACCGGATGGGACGATCAAGTTTTTGCTGCAACAGGCGGATGGGCAAATTATTGAAGCGGTGGGAATGCCAACGGCAAAGCGGCTGACCGTGTGCGTTTCCTCCCAGGTCGGTTGCCCGATGGCCTGCGACTTTTGCGCGACAGGAAAAGGCGGCTTTCGGCGCAACCTGGAGACCCACGAAATTGTGGATCAGGTGTTGACGGTGCAGGAAGAGTTTGGAGAACGGGTGAGCCACATCGTGTTTATGGGCATGGGTGAGCCGTTGCTGAACACGGAGAATGTGCTGCGGGCGGTGCGGGTGCTGAACCAGGATGTGGGCATCAGTCAGCGCAACATGACCCTCTCCACGGTTGGGATCCCCGGACGCATTCGGCAATTGGCAGACCACCACCTGCAACTGACCCTCGCCATTAGCCTCCATGCTTCGAACCAGGCAACCCGCGAACAGCTTATCCCCAGTGCTACCCCCTACCCAATGAAAAGCTTGTTGGCGGAGTGCCGCGACTATGTGAAAGAGACGGGGCGACGGGTCAGCTTTGAGTACATCCTGCTGGCAGGGCTGAACGATAAGCCAGAACATGCGGAGGAGCTTGCAGCCCATCTGCGCGGCTTCCAGAGCCATGTCAACCTGATTCCCTACAACCCCATTTCTGAGGTGGACTATCAGCGCCCCGACGAAATCCGCATCCAAAGATTTGTAAAAACCCTGAAGGATCGCCACATTGCCGTCAGCGTCCGCTATTCCCGTGGGCTGGAGGCAGATGCGGCTTGTGGGCAGTTGCGGGCATCGCAGGCGCAACCTGTTGCGGCAACGTCCTGAATTCGCCCAAAAATTTGAAAGAAGCCTGTAGAGAGAGCGAAGTTGGGACGTTCCATATTTGAATAGAAAGGTTGGGTTTCCATCGATGGGTTGTCCCGAATGAGCCTGGTGCTTATGGGGATTCATCGTTGCTAGAAGAAGCCTGCGACGCCTGCAATGAATTGCGGGCTATCCGGAAAAGTCCGTTAAACCGGACTGGAATGCTCCACTTATGCCTTTTCGTTCACTTCAGTGAACGTGCTGTGATTCGCTCGCCATTCATTTGCGGGTGGTTAGAAGGCGTTAGTCGAGGTTCTTCCGAAACCGATCTACTCATTCAAGATGGCAGCAAATAAAAGTTATGTTTGAGCGCAATACCCGGAAGAAGGCAAACTGGATCGATCGCATCCTGGCTCTATTGGCGGTGTTGAATTTGGCACTGGTTGCCTTTGACTGGAGCTATGTGCCCTGGCGTGACTTTTATCTGCGCTACTTGCCAGAGTTTACCCGGTGGTATGGCGAAAGCTTTAAGGGGATGGAGCCGCACCGTGATACAGAGGCGTATCTGGCGACGGTGGCGGAGCTTGAGGCGGCGGGTCTGGATGCGCCGGAGAGCGACGATTTGCTGGCAGAGTTGCGCGATCGCAGCGTCACCATGATTGACGAAAATCCCTTTGAGCTGGCGGATAAGTCGGGAACTCTGGAGCAAATCAAGAATGAGATGCGCGATCGCATGAACATCGAGTCTTCCAAAGAAGCCTTTGAAGCCTTTTGGGACGAGGACTATTTAGAATCCGCTGGTCCCCAGGAAGCCTTTGCCTTTTTTGGGGAAGAAATTCGCCCGTTGATAGAAACCAACTACTTTCGCGGCATCAATGAACAGGGGCAACCCATTGATCGGTTCATTGTTATCGATTTACCTTTCATGATCATCTTTGCCGCCGATTTTTTGATTCGTACCCTCACCATCAGCCGCAAGTACAAGGGCACAAACTGGTTTGATGCGATGCTCTGGCGTTGGTATGATGTGCCACTGTTTATCCCCTACTGGCGCTGGTTGCGGGTAATGCCTACCCTGATTCGGATTCAGCAATCGCGCCTGGCAAACCTGGAGCCAATCCGCGATCGCATTACCCGTGGGTTAGCCGCCAGTTTTGCCATCGAAGTAACCGAAGTGGTCGTGCTGCGGGTCATCGAGCAAATGCAAGAGGTGATCCAGCGGAAAACCCTGCGCCGTCTGGTGGCAAACCCCGATCCCCAGCGGCGCTATGTGGACATTAACGGTGTCAACGAAAGCCAACTGATCGCACAAAAGTTGACCAACCTTGCGGTCTACCAAATCCTGCCCCAACTGCGCCCCGAACTGGAGGCGCTGATCCGCCACAGTGTGAAATCGGTGCTATCCCAATCTCCGGTGTATCGGGGGGCAACCCACCTGCCGGGGTTCAAGGAAGTGTCGGATCAAATTGGCGATCGCCTCGTCTCCGAACTCACCGCCACCGCCTATGGCGGCATCACGGGTGCCCTGGAAGACGAGAAAGGCGCAGAACTCACCCAGGATCTTGTCGAAAAATTCACCGCCACCCTCCGCACCGAACTCTACCAAAACGCCACCTTCGACCACATCGAAGACCTGCTGGTAGATCTCCTCGAAGAACTCAAGATTAACTATGTTCAAGATCTCTCCGAGAAAGACCTGGAAGCCCTCCGTCAGGAAACCCACCACCGTTTCTACGAAATCACCCAGGGACAACAGCAAAACATCATGCGCCCCCAACCCATGCGCCCGCGATCGCCCGGCAACAACGACATTGTGAGGGTAGAACGCCAATAAACCCCGATGGATACCGATGGATACCGATGCGATCGCCCCACCGTAGGGGCGGGTTTCGCCCCATCCTCCGCCACCCACCCCAAACCCAAACCAAACCCGCCCCGGCAACCGCACCGCAAATGAATGCAAATCATGAGGAAAAACCGACGAATAGCCATAGTCAAGAAAGATGTATAGAGATTTACAAAAAAGTCTCTTCATCCCCTTCCTCACTCCGTGCCTCCGTGGTTTATTTTTTCAAGATTTCCTGACACAAACGAGTCTTATTTAGAGAAGATAGAAAAAAGGGCAAGGGATCGGGCGATCGCCCACCAACAAATGGTTCTCGCCCCTAAAAGAACGGAAGAACACCCCCACTTTACCCATCGACATTGATACAAAACTTGTTGCCCGGTTTACAACACTAGCTTGAAGGCTAGAAAGGGTACTAGAATCTTGAGTTGGCTGTCGATTTTCAGAAGTGGGCAGAGGGCTGAGTTGTGGCGTTCGTCATGTCGGCAAGATATGAACCGGGACGAACGCGGCACAGATGGCATTCCCCCTATGGGTACGAGATTTGAGTGTATGGGTGTTGCAGCGGGCTTTGGTTTGCGCCATCTGTGTTCATCCGCGTTCCCTTTCCCTCCCGATGTTTTTCCATCAGCGAAGTTCTACCAGCAATATTTCCTATGAGTGCTCCAATTCGTATTCTGATGTGTCCACCCGACCATTACGACGTGGATTATGTGATTAATCCGTGGATGGAGGGCAATATTCACAAGTCCTCGCGCGATCGCGCTGTCGAGCAATGGCAAGGGTTGTACCACATCATCAAAGACCGGGCGATCGTTGACTTGATCCAGCCCCAAAAAGGCGTGCCCGACATGGTGTTTACCGCCAATGCCGGGTTGGTGCTCGACAAAACCGTTGTCCTCAGCCGCTTCTACCACAAAGAACGGCAGGGCGAAGAGCCGTTTTTCAAAGAATGGTTCCTGCAACAGGGCTTCCTGGTACATGAGTTACCCAAGGATCTGCCCTTCGAGGGGGCGGGGGATGCCCTGTTTGACCGGGAAGGACGCTGGCTGTGGGCGGGCTATGGCTTCCGCTCGGAGCTAGATGCCCACCCCTACCTGGCGAAGTGGCTGGATGTCGAAGTTCTTTCCCTGCGGCTGATGGACGAGCGCTTTTACCACCTCGACACCTGCTTCTGCCCGTTGCTGGATGGCTACTTGATGTACTATCCGCCCGCATTTGACGCTTACTCGAATCGGCTGATCGAGATGCGGGTTCCGGCAGAAAAGCGAATTGCGGTGAATGAGTTGGATGCCGTCAACTTTGCCTGCAATGCCGTTAATGTCAACCGCACCGTTATCCTCAACAAAGCCAGTGCCAGTCTGCGGCAACGGTTGGAAAGGTTGGGCTTTGAATTGGTCGAAACGCCCCTCACCGAGTTCCTCAAAGCGGGGGGAGCCTCCAAGTGCCTCACCCTGCGCACCACCGAGCCGTTGCAGCCGCAACTCCATAGCGCAGCCCGGGTAGAAAGCCGCACCATCCAACTGGAAGGGCATTTGCTCGACTCTGGCTTGATCAACCGGGTGCTGGATCTGGTGGTGGAAGGGGGCGGCAGCTTCCAGGTGATGAACTTCCAACTGGGCGAACAGCGCCAGAGCACCTCCCGCGCCGAAATTCGGGTGTCGGCTCCCAGCCACGAGGTGATGGAAGACATCATGTCGCAACTGATTGATGTGGGCGCGGTCGCTCGTCCGCAAGAGGTGGGCGACAACCCACTGCAAACTGCTGCAATGGATGGCGTGGCACCGGACGACTTCTACGTTACGACCATTTACCCCACCGAAGTGCGGGTGGCTGGACAGTGGGTGCGCGTCCAGCATCAGCGCATGGACGGAGTAATCGTGGTATCCCAAACCCCCGAAGGCACGATCGCCGAATGTAAGCTCCTGCGGGATGTGAAGCAGGGCGATCGCATTGTCACCGGGGTCGAGGGCATTCGCACCGTGCGTAAAACCGATGTGCGGGAGTCCCGCTCTGCCGAGAAGGAATTCGGCTTCATGGGCGCAGGCGTTTCCAGCGAACGCCGGGTAGAACTGGTGGTCGAGCAGATCGCCTGGGAACTGCGGCAGATCCGCGATCGCGGCGGCAAGGTGGTCGTCGTTGCGGGTCCCGTCGTTATCCACACTGGGGGCGCAGACCACCTGTCCTCCCTGATCCGCAATGGCTATGTGCAGGCGTTGTTGGGGGGTAATGCGATCGCCGTCCACGACATCGAGCAATCCATGCTCGGCACCTCCCTGGGGGTTGACATGAAGCGCGGCGTCTCCGTCAAAGGCGGACACCGCCACCACCTCAAGGTGATCAACACCATCCGTCGCTGTGGCAACATCGCCAATGCGGTGGAGCAAGGGGTTTTGACCAGCGGTGTCTTCTACGAGTGCGTCAAGCATGGCGTCCCCTACTCCCTCGCAGGCTCCATTCGGGATGACGGTCCCCTCCCCGACACGCAAATGGATCTGATCCAGGCACAGCAAGACTACTCGCGCCTGATCAAAGGGGCAGACATGGTGCTGATGCTGTCTTCCATGCTGCACTCCATCGGCGTTGGCAACATGACCCCCGCTGGTGTCAGGCTGGTGTGTGTAGACATTAACCCCGCTGTGGTCACGAAGTTGAGCGATCGCGGCTCCGTCGAATCCGTCGGCGTCGTCACCGATGTCGGCTTGTTCCTCAGCCTCCTCGTCCAGCAACTCGACAAACTCACCACCCCCTACCGCATCGCCCAAACCGTATAGGTTGGCGTAGCTCAACAGGTGCATTGAGCAACAGCCTGGAATCCCACAGATTCCAGGCTGTTGTTTTTGTGGATTTTGGACGGCTTCCTGATAAGTGCTGCCATCGACAACTCAGCCTACAAGTTCCGGCACTTCGCCAATAAATACCTGATCTGCTTCACTTTACGTTATTTTGCCAAGGTGATTTCTGCAAAAGAATATCCCGCTAACAGGAGCGCTCCGGCATGCCCATGTCCGTCATGCCTATGAAAAGGGGCATCCATTGCAAGCCTATCGAGCATAGCCATTCAGCCTTCTTGGATTCCCGCGTTCGCGGGAATGACGGGGGTATTTTCTTTTCTAGAGATCGCCTAAGACTATTGCATGGCAGGTAATTGACCCAGTTCAACACTCACTGCATCAAAACGGTTGTCTCCAGGATGGTAGGAAAGAATTTCTACCCCGATGGGTTCCCCGGTTGTTGCGTCTTTGATGAGGATTACGCCACCACCCAATTCCGTACTGATCTGATCTTTTCGGGGATGTTGCCAAAACACGGTCAATAGTTCGGTTTCGGGTTCATAGAAAACTTTTACCTGTGCCATAGGAGTTCTGTAGGCTATCCTGCGATATGAAAATTAAGCAAACATCAGCCGCCCTTTAGATTGGGGAATGGGTCTACCTAACTCCTGTACGGTTTCCAGCCATTCCTGAATTACAACTTCGGCATTTTGGACGGCTTCCTGATAGGTCGCGCCATCGGCAGCACAGCCTGCCAGTTCCGGCACTTCGACAATGAATACCTGATCCGCTTCGCTCCAATAAATAATCAATTCGTAACGAATTTTCATTTCCTTCAAGCCAAAGATTTTTGCGAGCTACGCGACTTGGAAAAATTGCTTGGGAACGGGTAGTGGCTTGCCTTCTTCCATTGCTGATTCCACCAGGAGTTCTAGAACTTCTTGGGCAGTCTGAAATGCCTCTTCGTAAGATTCTCCGTGGGTCACAGGCTGCATCACATCTTCAAACTCAGGCAAAAACACCACGAAGCAATCATCTTCCTCTGACCACTGAATCACAATCGTATATTTCATTCGTCCGAATCCTCCAAGTTGATTAAAGGGTGAAGGGTAAAGGATGAAGGGTAAAGGTCATTTTTGGGTTTGTTTGGCTTTGACGATGATGGCGGTGATGATGGCTTTGAGTTCTTCGGTTTCTTGGATGAGGCTGGCGAGTTGCCTCTTTATTCAGTCGTTCTCTGGTTCATCGGGTAAAGCTAAGATTTCGTCCTCGATCAGTTCTGGTAGGTTTTCTGTGTGGACATGAAGATGACTGATCGACCCTGTGAGTTCTGCCAAGATGTCGCCTTTTTGGTCATCTGTCAGGTTGGCGAGTTTGAGTTGGCTGAGTAGGAACACAACTTTTTCGCACTCTTCGCCTAGTTCACTCAGCAGGGTTGATAATGTGGGATTGACCTGTAGCGGTTGCTGAATATTTGAAATCATTTGCCTCGCCTCAATCGTTTTTCTGCTCTCGCCAAACTTTTTTGGTAACAGTTCAGGGGTTGATGAAAAAGTAAGGGTTTCAATCGTTGCCCTTCAGGTAAGCTGAAGTCATGAATTCTAACGACCAGACTGAGATTGAAATTGGTGGCATTCGGCTTCCGCAAGCGGACTGGGAAGTGACCCCCGCCAGTGTGCAGGCGTTAGTGGCGGCGCTGTTAAATACAATTACCCAGCAACAGGAACAACTGGG